>OGYQ01000049.1_pt1 | contig 147530 bp, 117 predicted proteins | sample 1576641 | NCBI WGS metagenome assembly OGYQ01 (sample SAMEA3541476, study PRJEB24748) | human gut metagenome | biome: human gut; feature: human-associated habitat; material: faeces | place: China | collected 2012 | reverse complement strand
CTGTGACCCTCTGCTTGTAAGGCAGATGCTCTCCCAGCTGAGCTAAGACCCCATAATTTGAAGCTGCTGTTTTCTCAACCGCAACTTGCTTGATTATTATACTATTGACTTTTTAGATTGTCAATACTATTTTTCTACTTTTTTCCACATTTTTTTATTTTTATTGCTTTTGTGTAGTTCTGGAAATATGTACAATCAAATAAACCCTTTCCTCTTCTGTAATTTCTTTCTGGAGCAAATCTTCCAAAAGCCGTTGCAAAAAAATTGCATATGGATTACGAACCTGAAATAATTGATACTTTCTTCATAAAAAAAGACCAAGACAAGAGGTGCAATAATCTCATGCTCCTCATTGTTCTCGGTCTTGCCTACATTACCAGTAACAGCCTTTGCTATTAATTACAAATTAGATTGTATCAGACTGTTACAAAAAATACAAGTCTGTTTTTCAAATCAAACCATTCTTTTATTTAAAATATTTCACACCGGATTCAAAGATCTTCAGATCCTGCTCTCCGTAGATATTGATTGCTACAGAATCACCGCGGCGTTCGGAATGTGCCATCTTTCCAAGTACTCTTCCATCCGGACTTGTGATACCTTCGATCGCACGGTAGGAGCCATTGACATTCCACTCTTCGTTCATACTGATATTTCCTGACGGATCGCAGTACTGTGTTGCTACCTGACCGTTCGCGAATAACCGATCCAGCCACTCTTCACTCGCTACAAAACGACCTTCTCCGTGCGAAGCCGGATTTGTGTAAACCCCTCCGAGCTCTGCACCTGCAAGCCAAGGTGATTTGTTTGTCACAACTTTTGTGTAGACCATCTTTGAAATATGACGTCCAATCGTGTTATATGTCAATGTTGGAGAATCCGCTGTCTGTCCTACAATCTTACCATAAGGAACCAGTCCCAGTTTGATCAGTGCCTGGAATCCGTTGCAGATACCGAGCGCCAGTCCATCTCTTTCATTCAACAGTTTTTCTACTGCTTCTTTGATCTTTGCATTCTGGAATGCAGTTGCAAAGAATTTTGCAGAACCATCCGGTTCATCTCCTGCACTGAATCCACCCGGGAACATGATCATCTGTGCCTGTCCGATTGCCTTTTCAAACTCGGCAACAGAATCACGGATATCCTCTGCATTCATATTACGGAATACCTTTGTGATCACATTTGCGCCTGCTCTCTCAAACGCCTTACGGCTGTCATACTCACAGTTTGTTCCAGGAAATACCGGAATAAATACGGTCGGCTGTCCGATCTTATGACTGCAGATATGAATATCAGATGTATGATAGAGCTTTTCTTCCACCACTTCATCATTATCTGCGGAAGATTTTGTCGCAAATACACTTTCCAGAGTGCCTGTCCATGCTTCTTCCGCTTCTGTCAGAGCAATTTCGGTATCCGCATAAACAAATTTCTGCTCTTCGAGAACCTCACCGATCACCGTGTATGCAATGCTCAGTTCTCCCACTTTGTCTGCCGGAACTTCTGCAATAATATCTCCAAATGCCGGCGCAAACAATTCTCCCGCATCCAGATTATGCTCGATCTTCACACCCAGTTTATTTCCAAATGCCATCTTACTTGCCGCAGCGATTACACCATGACGATCCAGCGCATATGCGGAAACAATCTTTCCACTGTGGATATCTGCTGCAAATTTGCCATACTGATCCATCAGCTGTGTATAAACCGGGAGATCATACTGATCTTTTTCAATCTTCATCCAAACCAGTTTATTTCCTGACTTTTTCAGTTCCGGAGTAATAATCTCATCCTCTGTTGCCATGTCTACGGCAAACGATACAAGAGTCGGCGGAACATCAATATCCTGGAATGTTCCAGACATACTGTCTTTCCCCCCGATAGACGGAAGCCCGAATCCAAGCTGTGCTTCATATGCACCCAAGAGTGCTGCAAACGGCTGACTCCATCTCTTCGGATCTTCTGTCATACGACGGAAATATTCCTGGAATGTAAAACGAATCTTGCTATAATCTCCACCTGCGGCTACGATCTTCGCAACTGACTCTACCACTGCATAAATCGCTCCATGATACGGACTCCAGCTTGACAGATATGGATCAAATCCGTAGCTCATCATAGAAACCGCATCTGTTGTTCCATTCATAACCGGAACTTTTGCAACCATAGCCTGTGTCTCTGTCATCTGATACTGACCACCGTACGGCATAAACACGGAACCTGCTCCGATGGAGCCGTCGAACATCTCTACCAGACCTTTCTGAGAGCATACATTTAAATCCTTTAAGGTCTCCAGCCATTTTTCTTTTACATCCGTCACTTCTTCTTTTACGAACAGACTGTCTTTCTTTGCAGGAATCTCAACTTCTACTGTTGTCTCCTGATGTGCTCCATTGGTGTCAAGGAACGCTCGGGAAATATTGACAATTTCATTTCCTCTCCACACCAAAACCAGTCTCGGAGATTCTGTCACTACTGCAACTTCGACTGCTTCTAAGTTTTCTTCCTTTGCATAAGACATGAATTCTGCCACATCTTTCGGATCTACGACTACCGCCATTCGCTCCTGAGATTCTGAAATAGCAATCTCTGTTCCATCCAGACCTGCATATTTTTTCGGTACTTTATCCAGATCCACACGAAGTCCGTCTGCAAGTTCTCCAATCGCAACAGAAACACCGCCCGCACCAAAGTCGTTGCACTTTTTAATCAGCTTACTTACTTCTTCTCTGCGGAATAAGCGCTGAATCTTGCGCTCTGTCGGAGGATTTCCTTTCTGAACCTCTGCGCCACAAGTCTCAATAGATTCTTCTGTATGTACTTTGGAAGAACCTGTTGCTCCACCGCATCCGTCACGTCCGGTACGTCCGCCGAGCAGTACGATAATATCTCCCGGATCTGAATTCTCACGGATCACCGCACGTCTTGGAGCAGCTCCAAGCACTGCACCGATCTCCATACGTTTTGCCACATAATCCGGATGATAGATTTCTTTTACCAGTCCTGTCGCCAGACCGATCTGGTTTCCGTAAGAACTGTATCCGTGAGCAGCTCCTCTCACCAGTTTTTTCTGAGGAAGTTTTCCTTTTAAAGTCTCTTTTACAGATACCGTCGGATCTGCAGCTCCTGTCACACGCATTGCCTGATATACATAAGTACGTCCTGACAACGGATCACGGATTGCACCGCCAAGGCAGGTTGCCGCTCCACCAAACGGTTCAATCTCTGTCGGGTGATTGTGTGTCTCATTTTTAAAATTGATCAGCCACTCTTCTTCCACTCCATCTACTTTGATCGGAACAACAATACTGCATGCATTGATTTCATCTGATTCTTCCTGATCTGCAAGCTTTCCTTCTTTTTTCAGCTTACGCATCGCCATCAGCGCAAGATCCATCAGGCAGACAAACTTATCTTCTCTTCCTTTGAAGATCTCACTGTGGTCACTTAAATACTGTTTGTATGTATTGACGATCGGCTCTTTATAGTCTCCTTCACCGAATATCACATCCTTTAACTCTGTAGAGAATGTCGTGTGACGGCAGTGATCAGACCAGTATGTATCCAGAACACGAATCTCTGTCATAGTCGGATTTCTATGCTCTTCTCCGTGATAATAATTCTGGATATGCTGGAAATCTTTAAATGTCATTGCCAGCCCAAGGGAATCATAAAGCGCTTTTAATTCTGCTTCCGGCATTGTCTCAAAACCATCAAATACTTTCACATCTTCCGGTTCCTCAAACACAGTCACTAACGTTTCCGGTTTTTCCATTCCTGTCTCTCTTGAGTCCACAGGGTTGATACAGTGATTCTTGATCGCTGCAAATTCATCCTCTGTTACGTTTCCTTCGATGACATATGTTGTCGCCGTTTTGATTACAGGAGACTCGTCCTCTTTGATAAACTGCACACACTGTTCAGCAGAATCTGCTCTCTGATCAAACTGTCCCGGCAGATATTCTACCGAAAATACATGATCTTTGTCAGATACCGGAAAGCTCTCAAGATAAAGTACATCTACCGGCGGTTCCGCAAAAATCCCATTACATGCTTTCTCAAACGTATCTTCTGAAAGATTCTCCACATCATAACGAATCAGAACTCTGACACCTGTCACAGTTTCAATTCCAAGATAACTACTGATCTCATGTCTCAATTCTTTTGCCTGTACGGCAAATTCTGCCTTTTTTTCTACATATACGCGCTTTACGTTGCTCATATACAATCTCCTTTGCACTTCTTTCAAACATTAAGTAACTCTTTTTACCGTAATCTTACCACATTTTTTCTCATAAGTATAATTAATATAATTAAACTCACTCATAAGTACTTTTAATTTTTCTTTCATTTTCATCTTTCTTGGCCTGTCTGGCGAGAAACACACTGACTGCCAGAAAGATCAGCATACTGATAATGAAGATTCCCCCAATGCGCAATGCCATATCATAGAAAAAACCTTCCGGCAGCATCCGGATCATATAATCCTCAGCGGGATCAAACAACCACAGATCATTGGTAAAAAATATCTCATGGAATACCGTAAATGCTGTATTAAAATCTACAATCAGCGCTCCTGCCAGAAACGCGACTCCGGCTGTGGCGATCCCAAGACCGATCTGATATCCTCTTGCCAGAATCTTTTTCCAATTCGCCTTTGTCACCCAAAGTACGAAAAGACAGAGCAGCATCACCGCCGCTGATACTCTTCTTACCATAAGACCACCAAGAAACAAATTTTTCACATCAGCCATATGCAATTTGTCCTGCTCATTAAAAAAGTCCTGCTCTTTTCCTTCTACCACCGTGTACACATCCAGATTTTCTCTGTCACCGATCAGATAATCCATCATCTCATAGGTCACATACATCACATCTTTCAGCTCCATATCAAGATCCGAGACCACATCATATTTCTTATATTCTTTTTCGTAAAATCCAAAATCTCCATACGCCGCAAATTGAAAGCTGCTGATCAGCAGCACCAGAATCAGCGCCAGAGAAAACACGATTCCCAAAAACCATTGTACTTTTTTCACGCATTTTGCCTCCCAGTCTTTTCTGCTTTCGTCATTTTTTCCATTCTTCTGCGATTTCTGTATATTTTACCACAATATAGATTGTAATTCATTCATTTTTGCCCTATAATACAGGGAGCACTTATTAGGAGGTCTAATAATGGATATTAACTATGAACTATATAAGGTATTCTATCACGTGGCATCTACTTTGAGTTTTTCCGAAGCTTCCAAACAGCTTTTCATCTCACAATCTGCTGTCAGTCAGTCTATCAAAACACTGGAACGCAAGCTGGATCAGGTGCTTTTTATCCGCAGTACAAAAAAAGTCCAGCTCACACCGGAAGGAGAAATCCTCCTTCGCCATATCGAACCTGCCATGCATCTGATCCAGCGCGGGGAATCCCAGCTTCTGGATGCAGCTTCTACCGGTGGACAGATTCGGATTGGAGCCAGTGATACGATCTGCCGATATTTTCTGGTTCCCTATTTAAAGAAATTTCACGAAGCATTTCCAAATGCCCACATCAAAGTTGTCAACCAGACATCCATCAAATGTGTAGAATTACTGGAATCCGGACAGGTCGATCTCATTGTGGTCAACTACCCAAACAGCTACTTAAGCAATGTCTCTTCGATCAAAAAGATCAAAAAATTTCATGATGTTTTTATTGCCAACCAGGATTTTGCAGAGTTGAAAGGAAAGAAACTTTCCTATCAGGAACTGTCAAAATATCCAATTCTGATGCTGGACAAGCACAGTACCACCAGTGAATATCTGCACCGCCTCTTCCAGCAGCATCAACTGGATCTGGTTCCTGAAATCGAGCTGACCAGCAATGATCTTCTGATCGATCTTGCACGAATCGGACTCGGAATCGCATTTATTCCAAATTTCTGTCTCTCTGAGCAGACTTGCGATCTCTTTGCTGTCCAGACAGAAGAAGAACTGCCAGAACGTGAGCTTGTCATCGCTTATAATGAACAGGTGCTGACCTCAAATGCAGCAAAAGAATTCTTAAGTTTTTTTGACTGATGTACAATTACGGACTTTCCCAGAAAGTCCGTATTTCTTGTTCCAGATTTTTCACACTTCCCAGTTGATACTGCTGCCACTCTCTCGGAAACACTTCCCGGTATCGCATTGCCCGAAATCTGTCATCCAACAACAGGATCACACCTCTGTCACTTTCCGTTCGGATCACCCTCCCGGCAGACTGCAGAACTTTGTTCATTCCCGGATACAGATACGCATAGTCAAATCCATCCATGTCAGCAGCATTAAAATACTGCTTTAAAATTTCCCGTTCTGTACACACCTGAGGAAGCCCTGTTCCGGCGATCACTGCTCCGATCAACTTGTCATCTGTCAGATCAATCCCCTCTGAAAAAATTCCGCCCATCACGCAAAATGCAACCAGACTTTTCTCTCTTTCCTGTTCAAATTCCTCCAAAAACTCTTCCCTCTGTTCTTCATCCATATACGAAACCTGACAGATACTGTCGACTTCGTGATCAACACACTCCAAAAAGCACGTATGTACCTCTTCCAAAAAACGGTACGATGGAAAAAACGCCATATAATTTCCTTTTTTCTGTTCTGCCATCACTGCAATATATCTGGCAAATCTCTGATATGTACTCTCTCCCCTTCTTGTATAACGGGTACTTACATCCGTTCCAATAAAAAGAAATTTATTTTCCTGCGGAAAAGAACTATGTGCATACACTGCATAATCATCTTTCTTAACACTAAGCAGCTTTTTATAGTAATGAACCGGAAGCAGTGTTGCAGAAAAGAAAATCGTACTGTTTCCCTGTTCCAGATAATTTTGAAGATTCACCGCCGGATTGACACAAAAAAGCTTGATTTGAAACCTTCCGTCTTCCATCATTTCCGAAAAGATCACATAATTTTCATCCATGATATCATGGACATTTAAAAAACTGCGCACTGCAAAATAAAAATCCAGCACCCGCTTTTTCTTTTCTGCATCCTTGCATTCTTCCAGATAATCTTCCAGTTTCGAAAGCACATTCATCAACTTTAACGCAATATGCGATACACTTTTTAAAATCTGATAATGCTCACACTCTCTCTTTAATTCCAAAAACTGCTGATTACATTCTGACAAACCCTTTGCCAGTTTCGGATCCTCTGCTTTTACCAGTTTTCTTACTTCCAGTAAATCTTCTTTGTATAGAGATGCACTATACATCTCCCTTCCCCGCTCCACCAGATTATGCGCCTCATCGATCAGAAACAGGTATTCCCCTTTTCCACTTTCTGAGAAAAAGCGCTTTAAATGGGCCTGCGGATCAAACGCATAATTGTAATCACAGATCACCGCATCTGCCCAGTTGGACACATCCAGAGACATCTCGAACGGACAGACCATGTGCTTTTTCGCCTGTTCTTCCAGAACCTCTCTGCTCCAGTCGCCGGAATGTGTGATCAGATCAAAAACTGCATCATTCACTCTGTCAAAATGTCCTTTTGCATAAGGACAGGCATCCGGATTGCACTCTGCCTCCTCACAAAAACAGATTTTTTCTTTTGCTGTCAGCGTAATGGTCTTATACAACAGCCCCTTTTCTTTCAACAGGGAAAATGCCTGCTCTGCAACTGTCCTCATAATCGTCTTCGCTGTCAGATAAAAAATCTTTTCTCCCAGCCCTTCCCCCACTGCCCGCACTGCCGGAAATACAGTTGCCATTGTTTTTCCCACTCCGGTAGGCGCCTGGATAAACAGCTTTTTCTTTCGCAAGATCGTGCGGTATACCGAGGCCACCAGGTCGCGCTGTCCTTCTCGATAGGGAAAAGGAAACTCAATCTGCCGGATCGAATCATTGCGTACATTCCGCCATTCAATTTCAAATTTTGCCCATTTTTCATATTGTGTCACCAGATCCTGAAACCACGTCTGAAGCTCTTGAAATTCAAATTCCTGGCAAAACCTGCGGATTTCCTCTGTTTCCATCTGACAATACGTCATCTGAACGTCAATGCACTTCAAAGAGTTCTGAACTGCATAAATATAAGCATAACATTTTGCCTGAGCCAAATGAACGGGAACGGGCGCTTCCAGATGTTCCAGACTTCGCAAAATCCCCTTGATCTCATCGATCAGGACTTTTCCGTCATCTTTCAAAACTCCATCGGCGCGCCCTTCTATCTGCAAAACAAACCCATCGCACGGCATCTGTATTTTAAGCGGAACCTCCGCTGTGTAATTCGTTCCCATACGGCTTTGTATTTTGCGGTGTATTTTACCGCCCAGCAGCATGGCATCTTTTTCCATACTGCCGGACACTCTGTTGTCAATGTCCCCTTCCCGCAGAATAAATTCTACAAGGCTGCGGACAGATATCCTTATGATTGTTTCCTCTTTCATGTTCTCTACTCTGCTGCTTTATCCGGTCTTGCAACCTCTGCGATCGTCTTGGTCAGACCAGCGATTCCCTGTAATTCGGACGGAATGATAATCTTGGTTGCTCTTCCGTCTGCTGCTTTGGCAAACGCTTCAAGACTCTTTAAAGTCAGTACTGCATCATCCGCACCTGCCTGTTTAATAAATTCAATTCCTTCTGCTGTTGCTTTCTGAACGGTACGGATTGCTTCCGCCTGTCCTTCCGCCTCTTTGATTCTCTTCTGCTTTTCTGCTTCCGCATTCAGGATTGCCGCCTGTTTTTCCGCCTCCGCTTCCAGGATCAAAGATTCTTTCTTACCTTCTGCCACCAGAATTGTAGATTTCTTTTCTCCTTCCGCTTTCAGAATCGCTTCCCTTCTTTCACGTTCTGCCTTCATCTGTTTCTCCATCGCATCCTGGATTGCAGTCGGAGGCATGATATTTTTCAGTTCCACACGATTCACCTTGATTCCCCACGGGTCTGTAGCGATATCCAGCGATGTGCGCATCTCCGAATTGATCGTCTCTCTGGATGTCAGAGTCTCATCCAGTTCCAGATCTCCGATGATATTACGCAGTGTAGTCGCTGTCAGATTTTCAATCGCTGCAATCGGGTTCTCCACTCCATACGCATACTGCTTCGGATCTGTAATCTGAAAAAAGATCACCGTATCAATCTGCATCGTAACATTATCTTTTGTGATCACGGCCTGCGGTTCAAAATCTACAACCTGCTCTTTGAGTGATACTCTCTTTGCCACACGATCCAGAATCGGGATCTTAAAATGAATTCCAACACCCCACGTCTCTTTATATCCACCCAGACGTTCCAGAATATACGCATGTGCCTGTGGTACGATTCGGATATTTGCTGCCAGAATCAATATCACCAATACCAATAAAACTCCTAATACCATCAATCCCATCCTCTAGTCCTCCTTATACGGTTCTACAATCAATTTTACGCCGGAAATCCGGATTACTCTTGCCAGAGTATCCTTTTCCAGAACTTCTTTACTGTCTGTCCTCACTGTCCATTCCATTCCGTCCAAAATTCCTTTTCCGGTCTGTGCAAGATCATCTACTCTCTGTGTAATTCTGACAATTTTTCCCACTGCCTGTTCATAGTTTGTCTTTTCATGATGTGCATTGACATATTTTACTGCAAACGGTCTCGTAAAATACACAAGCACAAATGAAACCAGGATAAACGCCCCGATCTGCCAGATCAGATCGACTCCCAGCAGCTCTAAAACCAACGCTGCCAGTGCACCTCCTGCAAACCAGATGGAGGTCAGACCCACAGTCAACAGTTCTACAATCAGAAGAATAACAAAAAGCGCCAGCCAGACGATTGCCTCTCTCTCCATATCTCTCCTTCCTTTCTCTTATCAACGCCACTTTGTTATCCTTATGTTAAACTAAGTCCTCCTATTATACAATAGTTTTTTACTGGAATTCTGTCACATTTTTACGATATTTGACCGGTATATGTGTTCGCTGGCATTTTAAATTTTCCCGTTCCTTGATCGAGATGGTTTTAAAAAATCCTTTCCACAATTTTTCATACTCCTTCTCGGCTTCCGTGATCTGCTCTGTCACATCCCGGTCTGGCACTTCTCCTTGTACCAGCACCCAATGCTTTCCGGCCGGATGCACCAGAAATTCCTGATGCGTATTGTCATAGATCACCCAGTTTTCCATCGGAAAACGATCTGCAAAATGCTCTGCGATACATGTCAGCACCCTGTTCTTCGGCTCTATCTTGGAAAACAAAACTCCGTTTTCCAGTTCCCGAAATCTTACAAACTCAATAAAATAATGGGCTTCATTCGAAACTCTGCGTTTCATTTCAAACACTTTTGCCACAGAGGGATTTCCCAGAAAGTCCATAATCCTTTTACTTGGCTTTACCTGTCTCGCTGCCTGCATGACATGGAGTATCGCCTCTGCTTTCATCGCATCTTCACACAACAGGGCATAAGAAATATCCTCATAAGTCTGCTCTCCCATATGATCCCGTATCAGGCGTTCCACCGCCTGCGCTTTCTTTTCGGATGATACAACTTCTGCATATTCGCAGAACAGCTGCTGCTGTGTCTTTCCCAAAAGCCCGATTCCTACCTCTTTATTGCGGTTTTCTTTCCATGCGTCATAAATTGCCGAAAGCATCTCGGTTCTGTCATCTCTGCAAATATAAATCTTTTTCATATCCCTCTCCTGTCATACCATAGTCACGATCTGGTTCCCGGTAAAATTTACATCATCAAATAAGGATAACTGCTGATAATTCATCCCTGCAACACTGTCCGGCAAACGTTCTTTCGTATTCAAAAGATTCCTTGTAATATAATCTTCTTCTATTTTCGTTTTATACATCATTTTTCCACTGCACGTAATAAAATAGAGCGCCCGTTTTAATACCACTCCCATTTTCCTGAGGTCTTCAAATCCAAGAGATCCGAACCGCCTTGCTTTTACGATCCTGCCCGCTGATTTGTAACCGATCCCGGGAACACGCAGCAAAACATCATATGACGCCCGATTCACTTCGACAGGAAAATATTCCAGATGATTCAGCGCCCAGTTACACTTCGGATCCAGGAATATATTAAAATTCGGATTTTTCTCATTCAGCAGCTCATTTGCTTCAAACTTGTAATACCGCAGCAGCCAGTCTGCCTGATATAGTCTGTGTTCCCGAAGAAGCGGCGGTCCATCTGATGTTCTTGCCGGAAGTGCCTTGTCTTCATTGACCGCCACAAAAGCAGAATAAAACACACGCTTTAATCCAAATTTTTGGTAGAGTGACTCTGCCACACGCAAGATCTGATAATCTGTCTCCGGAGAGGCGCCGATGATCATCTGCGTACTCTGGCCGGCAGGCACAAAACGCGGCGCACTTTTATACAGCGTCAGCTCCTGTCTGTTCTCTTTGGACTTCTCCTGGACCAGCCGCATGGGTGCCAGAATATTTTTTCTTGACTTGTGTGGTGCCAGAAGTCTCAAGCTCTCGGCTGTCGGCAATTCCAGATTCACACTCATTCTGTCTGCCAGAAATCCCACTTTCTGAATCAGAATCGGATCTGCTCCCGGAATCGCCTTTACATGAATGTATCCCTGAAAATTGCAGACATGACGCAGCTTATACAAGGCTGCATAGATCAGCTCCATCGTATAGTTCGGATTTTTTAAAATTCCAGAACTTAAGAACAATCCTTCGATATAATTTCTTCTGTAAAATTCCATCGTCAATGTGCAGATCTCATCCGGCGTAAAAGATGTACGGATCACGTCATTGGAAGATCGATTCACACAATATTTGCAGTCATAAATACACTCGTTCGTAAATAAAATCTTCAGAAGTGAAATACACCTTCCATCCGCAGAAAAGCTGTGACAGATTCCCGCCTTGCTGCAATTGCCTATACCTGTGCCATCACCTTTCCTTTCTACGCCGCTGGAGGTGCACGCCACATCATACTTTGCCGCATCGGTCAGAATCTGAAGTTTTTCATAGATTGACATTTTTTCCTGAATAATCTCCGCCATATTTCCGCTCCCTCCAGAACATATGTTCTTTTTGTATTATAGCATTCAGAACATATGTTTGCAAGTTCTTTTTTAAGAAATTACCAGTACAAAAAAAGAACACTGTCTTTTCAGACAATGTCCTTTTTTGTATCTGATTATTCACAATCACGGATTTTCTTTCTCAGCGGAAGAACCATCGATGGAGAAACAGAAAGTTCATCCAGTCCCATCTTCAGGAATTCTTCTGTCAATTCCAGATCTGCGCCAAGTTCTCCGCAAATACCGATCCATTTTCCTTCTGCATGTGCATTCTCTGCAGCCATGCGGATCATCGCCAGCACTGCCGGATGATGCGGATCATAGAACTCGTCCAGTTTTGAATTCTGACGGTCGATCGCCAGAGTGTACTGTGTCAGGTCATTCGTTCCCACACTGAAGAAGTCAACTTCCTTTGCCAGTTCACGGCTGATCATAACAGAAGCCGGAGTCTCGATCATCACACCAAGCTCCACATCTTCTTTATATGGGATTCCCTGCTCTTTCAACTCTGCTTTCACTTCTTTGATCATCTCTTTGATCTTATGAATCTCTGAAACAGAAATGATCATTGGGAACATGATCGAAATATTTCCGTAAAATGCAGCTCTGTAAAGTGCACGAAGCTGTGTCTTAAAGATCTCCGGTCTTGTCAGACAAATACGGATCGCACGATATCCAAGTGCCGGATTCTCTTCTTTGTCCAGTCCGAAATAATCCACCTGTTTATCAGCTCCGATATCCAGTGTACGGATGATCACTTTTTTCCCTGCCATGTTTTCTGCAACCTGCTTGTATACTGCAAACTGCTGCTCTTCTGTCGGGAATGTCTCATTCTCCAGATATAAGAACTCACTGCGGAACAAACCGATTCCGCCTGCATCATTTTTCAGGACTGCACCAACATCAGATGCATTTCCGATATTTGCATATACATTGATCTTCTGACCACTCTTTGTGATGTTCTCTTTTCCTTTGAGCTGTTCCAAGAGTGCCTTTTTCTCAAGATCTTCTTCCCGCTTTTTCTGCATTCTGGAAAGTGTCTCTTCATCCGGATCAATATACAGTGTTCCTGTAAACCCGTCGATCACAGCCATCTTTCCGTCATACTGAGGACTCAGACTTTCACCCAGACCGATAACAGCCGGGATATTCATGGTACGCGCCAGAATCGCAGTATGAGAATTGGAAGAACCGTACATCGTTGCAAATGCAAGTACTTTGCTCTTATCCAGCTGTACCGTCTCACTCGGTGCCAGATCATCTGCTGCAATGATCGAAGGCTCGTCTGTCTGCTTGATTCCCTCGCTGACTCCGCAGAGGATATCCAGCACACGCTCAGAAACATCCTTTACGTCCGCTGCACGTCCCTGCATATATGCATCATCCATTGCCGCAAACATCTGCGCAAAATTGTCAGCTGTCGTTGCTACTGCAAACTCTGCATTGACTTCCTGAGAACGGATGATATTTTCGATAGACTCAATATAATCCAGGTCTTCCAGCATCATCTGATGAATCTCAAAAATCATAGCGTTGGCTTCTCCGACATCGGCAATCGATTTTTCGTACAATTCTTTTAACTGACGAATCCCCTCGGCTTTTGCTTCCTGAAATCTTACACACTCTGATTCTACATTTTCTACGTGTTCTCTTTTGATCACTTTCTGATTTCTTTTATAAAAAGAAAGTTTTCCGATGGACACTCCACCAAATACACTTTTTCCTGTTATTGTAATCATAATATTTTCCTCAGACTTTATGGGAATTATAAGTTTTCTTTAAAGAATGCTTCCAGTTCTGCGATTGCTGCATCTTCATCTGCACCATCAGCAGTAATTGTCACTTCTTCTCCTGTCTTTACTCCAAGTCCCATCACACCGAAGATTCTTTTTGCATCTGCAGATTTATCACCTTTTGCAATTGTTACGGAAGATGTAAATTCTCCTGCTTTTTTCACAAGCAGTCCTGCTGGTCTTGCGTGGATTCCTTCTGCGTCTGTCACTACATATTTAAATTCTTTCATAGCACTAAAACTCCTTTTGCCTTTTTTTCTTTGTAGTATATACTATCTTTCGCTTTTTTTCAACCTGTGTTCTGCAATAAATATGCTTTGTCTGACCAACGTTTTTTTAACATTTTGACCTAATTTTTCAGTCAAAAAGCGGTGTGGAAAGATATCGTTCTCCTGTATCCGGAAGCAATGCTACAATTGTCTTTCCGCGGTTTTCCTCTTTTCCGGCCTCCAAAAGTGCAACTGACAGTGCTGCTCCGGAAGAAATACCAACCAGAACTCCTTCCTTTTCTGCCAGAAGACGGGAAGCTTTGTACGCCTCCTGCTCTTTCACTTTACTGATGCGATCATAAACAGAAGTATTGAGTACATCCGGCACAAATCCCGCACCAATTCCCTGCAGTCCGTGCGGTCCCGGATTTTCTCCCGACAGCACCGCGGAAGACGCCGGCTCCACTGCCACAATCTCAATGGACGGATTGACTGATTTCAAATAAGCACCGGTTCCTGTGATCGTTCCGCCGGTACCGACACCTGCTACAAACAGATCCACCTGTCCTTGTGTATCTTCCCAGATCTCCGGCCCTGTTGTTTTTTCGTGCGCTCTTGGATTCGCGGTATTTACGAACTGACCCAGGATCACTGCATTTTCAATCTCCCGCTCCAGCTCTTTTGCTTTTTCAATGGCTCCTTTCATCCCCTTTGCGCCTTCTGTGAGCACAATTTCTGCGCCATATCCCTTCAGAAGTTTTCTTCGCTCGATACTCATCGTTTCCGGCATTACAAAGATTGCTCTGTATCCTCTTGACGCTGCAATCGATGCAAGCCCGATTCCGGTATTTCCACTTGTAGGCTCAATGATAGCAGATCCTGGTTTTAATGTACCGTTTTCCTCTGCCTCTGTGATCATCTGAAGCGCTGCCCGATCCTTTACACTGCCTGCCGGATTAAAGTATTCCAGCTTCACAAGCACTCTTGCCTGGAGATTCAGTTCTTTCTCCAGATTCTTTACTTCCAGAAGTGGAGTTCTTCCGATTAATTCTGTTACACTCTGATAAATTCCTGCCATATGTCTGTCCTCCTATATTCATTGCATCGTTTTTAAATGTAGTACATGCCCGCGTTCTGTTCCAGTTTTTCCCGGTATTCATCCGTCAGCATCTTTAACGTTTTCTGTTCCAGAAATGTATTGACTGTTTCATCAATCCTGCTCCATACAAGCTTCTCGATCGCCTCCTGAACTGCATCCTGCTCTTCTCCCGGAATCCGGTCTATGATTGAAAAGGTTCCTTCCAGTGCCTCCAGCACTTCTTTGACCGTAATGGACTCTGCATCTCTCGCCAGTTTATATCCGCCTCCGGCTCCTTTTACACTGACCACAATGCCTGCTTTTCTCAATGTTCCGAAAACCTGTTCCAGATAATTCAGAGAAATCTTCTGTCTGTTTGCGACCTGAACAAGCGAAACCGGAGCATTATTCGAATGAATGGTCATATCAACCAGGGCGCGCAGTCCATATCTTCCTCTTGTCGATACTTTCATGGCACTCCTCCTTTAATTCCTATCGATTTAGTAATGTTTTTTATTGTTATACCTCTTTTTTCCTACCATGTCAATATGTTTAATATATTTTCTTGAAATTATTTTATCCAAAAGATGAACACAGCAACTCCAAAAACAGCTTGAAACCATAACAAAAAGAGTACCGTCAGGCAGTAAAACCGCCCTCCGGCACTCTTTCTAACAGGTCTCTTTTTTCCTTACGATCTCTGCAATATCTGCAACTGTAACCTCTGCAGCCGTATCCAGTATCTGCTCCCACATCTCACCCCAGGTACTTTTCGTAGAGCAGATTTCGCATTCCATTCCACACTCGGTATTTTCAACAAGACAGGATACCGGTGCCAGCTGACCTTCCGCAGCACGAAGCACTTCCAATACAGAAATTTCTCCCGGCTCCTTCGTCAGGCAATATCCTCCATATGCACCGCGCACACTTTTTACAAGACCCGCCTCTTTTAAAAGCTTCATAATCCTCTCCAGATATTTTTCTGAAAGATTTCGCCTCTTTGCGATATCATTCAGACTTTCCAGACGATCCGGCATCAGATGCAGCGCAAGATCCACTGCAATTTCCAGTGCATACTGCCCTCTTGTAGACATTTTCATATTCCGGCTTCTCCTTTATCACTTTTTGCTTCCTCTATTTTAATAGAAATCCTGTGTAAATACAATCTCTCATTTTCAGTTTCTTTTGCACAAGATTCATAGAAAATGCTTTTATTTCTACACATTTCGACATTTTTTGTATACTTTTACAAATACCAAAAGAAATCATTTGACACTCATTGTTAAATATGCTAAAATGACGAAGTATTGTTTTTGATTGGATAAGCAATACGATATACTTTATTATTTATTTTCAAATTTATGGAGGTAACACAATGACAGGTACAGTAAAATGGTTTAACAACCAAAAAGGTTATGGATTCATCTCTGATTCCGAAGGAAATGATGTATTTGTACACTACTCAGGACTCGTAATGGATGGATTCAAATCCTTAGAAGAAGGCCAGGCTGTTGAATTCGAAGTAACAGAAGGCGCTAAAGGACCTCAGGCAACAAACGTAGTAAAGCTTTAATCAGATTTTAGATGTACCTTTTAATTATATAATTCCAATTTAATATTTAAAAGTTATACAACAAAACGAGATTATAAAAAGAATCTGCTTCCCGATACGGAGGCAGATTCTTTTTATCGTCTTCTTTAGCACAGAGGATATTTTTCTGTCAGCTTCTGCACCATTTCTTTTACCTGTTCTACATTTTTCTCATCCCGGATCACCATTGCGATCATCTCCGCAATCAGGTCCATCTCCTGCTCTTTCATTCCTCTGCTTGTAACTGCAGGAGTCCCCAGACGCACACCACTTGTCACAAACGGAGAGCGCGGATCATTCGGGATTGTATTTTTATTGCAGGTGATATGAGCCTGATCCAGACGCTTTTCCAGTTCTTTTCCACTGACCGTGGTTCCAGTCAGATCCACCAGCATCAAATGGTTGTCCGTTCCACCGGATACGATCTTCACACCTCGCTCTAATAATCCATTGCACAATGCTTTCGCATTTTTCAGGATCTGCTCCTGATACGTAACAAAATCCGGACTTAAGGCTTCTTTGAAGCACACTGCCTTCGCCGCGATCACATGCATCAGCGGACCGCCCTGAATTCCAGGAAAGATTGCTTTATTAAAATTGAATTTTTCATTCATCTCATTGCTGCTTAAGATCATGCCGCCTCGTGGTCCGCGCAGTGTCTTATGTGTGGTGGTTGTCGTCACATGTGCATACGGGATCGGGCTCGGATGAAGTCCTGCTGCGACCAGACCTGCAATATGAGCCATATCTACCATCAGATAAGCTCCCACCTCATCTGCAATCTCACGGAATTTCTTAAAATCTATGATTCTGGCATAGGCACTTGCTCCCGCAATGATCAGCTTCGGCCGGCATTCTTTCGCGATCCTTCGAACTTCCTCGTAATCGATCACGCCTTCCTCATTGACACCATACGGTGTGATCTCAAAATATTTTCCGGACATATTGACCGGAGATCCATGCGTCAGGTGACCGCCATGATCCAGGTTCATTCCCATCACTTTATCTCCCGGAGTGAGCATCGCAAACTGCACTGCCATATTCGCCTGTGCCCCGGAGTGCGGCTGTACATTGACATATTCACAGCCAAACAGCTTTTTCGCACGCTCAATCGCCAGATTCTCTGCCACATCTACACACTGGCATCCGCCATAATAACGTTTTCCCGGATACCCTTCTGCATATTTGTTCGTGAGCGGACTTCCCATCGCTGCCATCACTGCTTTGCTCACCCAGTTCTCTGAGGCGATCAGCTCAATATGGGAATTCTGTCTTGCCATCTCTGCCTGAATCGCTTCTGCAATTTCCGGATCTTCTTTTCTTATTTCTTCAAAATCATACATCGCATCTTCCTCCATTCTTTCCCTTTGCTGCGCCACTTTATTCATGTGACGCAGCAAAGTAACAGTTGCCCTATTATACCATATCCTGCCTAAAAGTCAAACAAGGAAAGCTGATTGCTCTGCGGAAGGTTTCCAAACAACCCCAGGTCTGACATAAATTCAATCACAGTCTTGCTCACCTTTGTCCGCTGTCTGAAATCATCCAAAGACAGATACGGTCCGTCTTTTGCAGCTTCCTCCACAGCCTCTGCCGCCTTTTCTCCCATCCCTTCGATACTGGAGAGGGGAGGCATCAGTTTTCCGTCAATGATCTGGAATTTCGTTGCCTTCGCCTTGTAAATATCCAAAGGCAGGAACTCATAACCTCTTGCGTACATTTCCTGTACAATCTTCATATCCTTCAATACATCCTGTTCCTTGTTGCTCAGAGAATCTGACCGGCGTTTATAATCTTTCATGTAGTAATTCAGTTTATCCTTTCCCTGACACATCAGTTCATACGAAAATGCATTGGCACGAATCCCAAAATACGCACCATAATAAGCCAATGGATAATTGATCTTACAATAGGCGATTCGATATGCCATCATAACATATGCCGCTGCATGTGCCTTCGGGAACATATAGCTGATCTGCTTACAGGACCAGATATACCAGTCCGGCACGTCCTTTTCCTTCATGGCTTCTTCCCATTCCGGCTTCAGTCCTTTTCCTTTTCGCACACTCTCCATGATCGTAAATGACAGCGCGCTGTCCACACCCTGATTGATCAGATAGATCATGATATCGTCTCGGGTACAGATCGCAGTGGAAATCGTTGCCTTTCCCGATTCGATCAGCACCTGTGCATTTCCAAGCCACACATTCGTTCCGTGGGACAGACCGGAAATACGGATCAGATCAGAAAGAGACTGCGGATTGGCATCCTGTACCATCTGGATTACGAAATCTGTACCGAATTCCGGGATTCCAAGGCATCCCAGATTACAGCCGTCAATATCCTCAGGTTTGATTCCCAATGCACTAGTATCGTGAAACAGAGAAAGTACTTTTTTATCATCCAGCGGAATCTTTGTCGCATCAAACGGATTCTCGTCATTGTACTCATTCTCCAGCGCATCAGATGTAATGTACTCCTCCAGAGTACGGATCATGGTCGGATCATCATGCCCCAGAATGTCAAGTTTCAAAAGGTTGTGGTCAATGGAATGGTAATCAAAATGAGTCGTAATAATATCCGTAGTCATATCATTTGCCGGGTGCTGTACCGGTGTAAACTCATTGATGTCATGCCCGTGAGGCAGTACCACAATTCCTCCCGGATGCTGCCCCGTACTCCTTCGGATCCCCGTACATCCCTGTAAAATCCGGTCAATCTCACATTTCCGCTTCCGATGTCCGCGCTCCTCATAATAATTCTTCACATATCCAAATGCCGTCTTATCTGCCAGCGTACCAATGGTTCCGGCTTTGAACGTATGCCCTTCTCCGAAGATGACCTCTGTATACCGGTGCGCTTTTGCCTGATAGTCTCCGGAAAAGTTCAGGTCGATATCCGGTTCCTTGTCTCCTTTAAATCCAAGGAAGGTCTCAAACGGAATGTCAAATCCGGCTTTTACCAGTTTAGCCCCACAGTTCGGACAGTTTTTATCCGGCATGTCAAACCCGCATCCACCCGCAAATGCGCGGACTTCTTCGGAATCAAAGTCACTGTAATGACACTCACTGCAATAATAGTGCGGACTCAAAGGATTTACCTCTGTGATTCCCGCCATAGTCGCAACAAAGGAGGACCCTACAGAACCTCGGGAACCTACCAGATAACCGTCATCATTGGATTTCCACACCAGCTTCTGCGCAATGATATACATCACCGAATATCCATTGGAAATGATGGATGTCAGTTCTCTCTCCAGTCTGGTCTGCACCGGTTCGGGCAGATTTTCTCCATAAATCTCATGCGCTTTGTTGTAACAGATATCTCTTAGATTCTGCTCAGAATTTTCAATGACCGGAGGGCATTTGTTCGGATTGACCGGAGAGATCTTTTCCACCATATCGCAGATCCTGTTCGGATTGTCGATGACGATCTCCCTGGCTTTCGCGGAACCAAGATAAGAGAACTCTTCCAGCATCTCATCCGTTGTCCGAAGATATAAAGGAGGCTGGGTGTCCGCATCTCCGAATCCTTTTCCTGCCATGATGATCCTCCGGTACACTTCGTCCTCCGGATCCAGAAAATGTACATCACAGGTCGCCACGACAGGCTTTTTGAATTTTTCCCCAAGACTGACGATCTCCCGGTTGATATTTTGCAGATCCTCTTTGGAATTGATATCTCCATACCGGTCACTGTCGATCATAAACTGGTTGTTTCCAAGAGGCTGGATTTCATAATAATCATAAAATTCTGCCAGCCTTGCAACAGCCTGCGGAGATTTCTGGTTCAGGATCGCCTGATACAACTCACCGGCCTCACAGGCACTTCCTATGATCAGACCCTCTCTGTGCTGATTCAAAAGACTTTTCGGAATCCTCGGTCTTCTCGCAAAATATGTCAGATGCGAAGCTGAGATCAGCTGGTACAGATTGAATCTTCCGATATCGTTTTTTACCAGAATGATGATATGGTGTGTTGGCAGCTTCCGGATGGCATTCACATTCATATCCCCAAACCGGTTCATCTCTTTGAGCGTTGTGATATTCCTGTCTTTGAGCATCTCTACAAACTTCACGAAAATTTCCGCCGTTGCTCCTGCATCATCCACCGCACGGTGATGATTTTCCAGAGAGATTCCCAGTGCCTTTGCCACGATATTCAGCTTGTATTTTGATAAGGTCGGCAGCAGCACTCTCGCAAGCGCCACCGTATCTACTGAGACAAAATCCGGTTCGATCTCCTGATATCTGCAATTCTGCTCGATAAAGCCCACATCAAACCCGGCATTGTGCGCCACAAGAACACCATCTCCCACAAATTCCAGAAACTCAGGCAGTACGCTCTCAATATCCGGTGCATCTAAGACCATCTCATCCGTGATACTGGTCAGCTGTGTAATTTCAAACGGAATCGGACGTTTTGGATTGACAAATGTACTGAATTTTTCTACGATAGCACCATCTTTTACCTTCACTGCCCCGATCTCTATAATCTTATCCTTGATTGCAGAAAAACCTGTCGTCTCGATATCGAACACAATATATGTGTCATCCAGTGTCTGCTCCCCGGCATTGACCGCAATCTCTGTCAGATCATCAACCACATATCCTTCCACTCCGTAGATTACTTTAAACGGATCATCCTTATCAAGCGTCTCGATATAATGATTGGCATCCGGGAACGACTGGGCAACTCCGTGATCGGTAATCGCGATTGCCGGATGCCCCCAGTCATGAGCTCTTTTTACGATGCTCTTCACCTCGGACACACCGTCCATATCACTCATTTTTGTATGACAATGAAGCTCCACCCGTTTGACCGGGCTTAAATCTTCTCTCGAAACAGTAAAGTCTCCAATCTTCTTAATTCCGGTAACAGAACCTATGGTCAGCTCCCCATCGAATTTGTCAATGGTCGTCACCCCTTTGATCTTCACAAAGGCCCCTTTTTTAATATCTCCCAAAAGCTCCGCCAGCTGATCGTTCCTTACAAACATCTTAACTGTAATCGTGTCTGTAAAATCTGTCACAGAAAACATCAGAATCGTTTTCTCGTTGCGGATCTCTCTTGTATCAAAGCTGATGATCTTACCATGAATGGTGATCTCACCCATCTCTGTGACAACCTGATCCAGAGTCAGAGGTTCATCTTCAAAATTCTTACCATAAACAAGAGACGGATCATCCCCTTGCTTAAGCGGACGCTGGAACTCTTTCTTTCTGAATTCTCCTTTTTTGAATCCGGATTTTGCACTCTCCTTCTTGCCGGAATCTGCTGTTTTCTTCTCTTTTGCAGAGTCTGTCTGCTTCTCTGAAATCGGCTTCTGCAAAATCTCTCCCTTTTGTCTTGCTCTTCTCTCAAAGATGGCATTGATTTCCTGCTGGATGCGCTGCTCATCATATTCCCGGCTCTGATTTTCCTCCTGCTCCCGGTAAAGTACACGGATTTCCGCCTGCATCCCAAATCTGCGGCTCAGTACCTCTTCCAGAAGCGTCACGATATATTCTTTCTTTCCTTCCGAAACAATGCTGTCTAAAAGCTCTACACATACGATTTTTTCCCCTTCGAAATGCAGCTCTGCCTGTTCAAACATACTGGCTGCCAGTACACTTTTCTTTTCCAGTTCCAGAACAAGACTCTCCTTGTATTCTGCAAGCAGCGTCTCCAGTGTATACAGCTCCGATAACACATAAAACTCTTCGATCTGGATTGCCACCGATGCCGTTCCAAACAGCTGCTCCTTGATACTCTGCTCCATTTTCCAGATCATCTTTTTCGGGATCAGATGATGACTGACCATATGAATATGCAAAAATTCTCGTGTAGAATTGGTCGTGATCTTTTTCACTTCCACATCCTGAAACAACATTTTCAATTCTCCATCTGCCCGCAAGGTCGGGAAAACCTCAAAAAATGTCTTTTCGTTCTTTACCTGTTCCAATTTAATAACTCCTGACGCAGTGTTTCTAACAATTCCTCTTCTTTTACTTTTCTTACGATCTCACCTTTTTTGATGAGAAGCCCTTCTCCGATACCGCCTGCGATTCCGATATCCGCTTCTTTTGCTTCTCCGGGGCCATTGACCACACATCCCATCACTGCCACTTTGATATCCAGATCAATGTCCTGCACCATCTTTTCCACCTGATTTGCAAGAGCGATCAGATCGATCCTGGTACGTCCGCAGGTCGGGCAGGAAACTACTTCGATCCCGCCTTTTCGCATTCCCAGTGTTTTTAAGATCAGCTTTGCGGTACGGATTTCTTCTGTCGGATCTCCGGTCAGAGAGACCCGGATGGTATTTCCGATCCCCTCATGCAGAATGATCCCAAGTCCTACGGAAGACTTGATATTTCCAGAGTAAACCGTTCCGGACTCTGTAATTCCAACATGCAAAGGATACTGGCATTTTTCTGCAATCAGTTCATGAGCTCTGACGCACATCAGAACATCTGAAGATTTGATGCTCACCACCAGATTGTCATACCCCATTTCCTCGATCATGCGTACTTTATCCAACGCACTCTCCACGATTCCCTCAGCCGTCACACCACCGTATTTTTCCAGCAGATTTTTCTCCAGAGAACCACTGTTGACGCCCACTCGGATCGGCACATTGTACTCTTTCGCCTTCTCGACTACTGCCTGCACACGCTCTTTGGAACCGATGTTGCCCGGATTGATACGGATCTTATCCGCCCCGTTTTCAATGGCAGCAATGGCAAGCCGGTAATCAAAATGAATATCTGCAACGAGTGGAATATGAATCTGCTTTTTGATCTCTTTCAACGCAAGCGCAGCTTCCATCGTAGGCACTGCGCAGCGGATAATCTCACATCCCGCTGCCTCCAGAGCGAGAATCTGCTCCACTGTCGCCGCCACATCCTCTGTCTTTGTATTTGTCATAGACTGGATCGCTACCGGATGACTTCCTCCGATCCATACATTTCCAATCCGTATTTCTTTTGTTCGATTTCTCAACATCTCCATTTTTTCCTCCTGTTCTCCCAAAAATAATGTTAAATTTACGGCGGATGAGAAATTTTTTAAAAATCCCCGCATCCACCGTCTTTGTCTGTTCCTTATTTTTTTGTAAATGTCATCTGGCTGCCATATTCCCGTTCAGTCAATGTCAGTTCTTTCTGCTCCAGATTATATTCATACGTACCGTCCAGCTTCTGCAGTGCAGTATCCAGTTTGGCTGTATCTACACCGGACTCCTCTGCTGCTTTCTGCAATTCGGCAGCATCTGTATGCAGAGTGATCACTTTCATATCTGTATCTACGCTGCACTCTACCGAAACTTTTACATCTGCTGATTCAAACTCCTCCGGCCACTGCACAACCGCCTGATCCTCTCCCGAGATCGTCAGCATCAGATCACTGTCCTCCCGTACCCACGTTCCTTCCAGAGGATTCGATGTAAATAATTTTATCACAAAGAATACTGCGATCAGAATAATAACCAGTGTGGATACTGATATCGCAGTCTTCCAAAGACGATTTCTTTTTTCTTCATCATTTTTTGCAAACATACTTTCTGTCATCCTTTCTTTTCTTCAATTTCATTATACGGATTTTCCATGGAGGTGTCAATGTGTTTCCCCGTTCTGCCAGACAGTGTCTTTTCGTCACTTTTTTATTCATTTTGTTGATATTTGTCACTTTTTGTCAATAAATGGAAGCAAACTGTTAAAATACACATTATTCAGGAGGTACATATGAAGTTTTCATCTACATTAAAAGAATTAAGAGAACAAAATCATGTCACCCAGAACCAGCTGGCTTCTCACTTAAAACTTACCCGCTCCACAATCGCGGGATATGAGACAAAAGGAAAGCAGCCGGACTACGAACGTTTGCTTCAGATTGCAGACTATTTTCACGTATCGGTTGATTATCTGCTCACAGGCTCTGAAACCAACGGTATTTCTGTTCCGCCGGATTCTTCCGAATACCGTCTGCTCTGTGCGTATCTGAATCTGTCTTCGGATTCCAGACAACAGCTTTTCGAATACACCGAATTTCTACAAGATCAGGATACAAAAAAGGGAAGGATGCCAAAATAAATTGCGCATTCTTCCCTTTCTTTTTTAATTTTTATTCTCCGCCAAGCTTACTTGCTGTAAACCATCCGAGACAAAATGTCACGATTCCGACTACTATCGTCAATACAGAGAGTCCGCTCCAGTCTACTTTTAACAAAATTGCGATCGGAGATGCCAGAATCAGACCGATGATCGCATAATATGCATGGATTTCCGCTTTCATAAAGATAAACTCGATCAGCTTTGCAATCAGAAAGATTCCGATCACAACGCCGATTCCAAACGGAATCAGAATTCCACACTGCACCAGGATCTTCTGGACATCAAATGCGATCAGTGCATCGATAAACTGATTGATCGTTTTCAAAATCGTATCATAATATCCGAGCAGCATCAGCATCATCGATCCGCTCACCCCCGGCACTACCATTGTCGCAGCCGCAACAACACCTACCAGGAATAATTTGATCACATTGACAACCCCAAAGCTCACATCCGCGGCAGCACCATTTGTCTCTCCTAAAAGTGCCATTGTGATCACGATTCCAAAGAAGATCAAAAACGGAATGATCTTTCCGACTGTCACAGAATGTCCTTTGACTTTCTTAAAAATAAACGGAAGGCTTCCGGCGATCAAACCGCAAAACGCAAAATTGGTCGGAATCGGATACACCTCCAGTAAATATTCAAAAAGACGGGACAACACAACAATGGCGATTCCGGCTCCTAAAAAGATCGGAATCAGAAGTTTCATACTTTTTTTGAATTCACTTTTTAAATGTGTGATTGCATGGATCAGATGATCATATAATCCCATTGCCACCATCATTGTTCCACCACTGACACCCGGAATGATATTTGCAATTCCAACTACCATTCCCTGTAAAATCTGTTTTAACATTCTTTTTTACCTTTTCCTCTTTCCTTATTATATTTTTTCAAAAATTCCAGCAGACTCTCCATTTCTTGTCTGGTGCCTACTGTAATTCTCAAATACTGACGGATTCTCTCGCTGTTCCAGTATCTCACATAGATTTTCTCCCGTTTTAGGGCCTCAAACAGTTCAGATGCCTCAAATTCCGGATGTGTGACAAACAGAAAGTTCGCTCTGGAATCTGTATATGTAAATCCAAGCTCTGCAAGCTCTTGTTTTGCCCATTCTCTTGTCTCTACGATCCGGTCTACACATTCGTGAAAATACGTTTCCTCCTTCACACTCTGCGCTCCGCAGAGCAGAGCCGCCTGATTCATTGTGTAGGAGTTGAATGAATATTTGGCATCGTTTAGATATCCGATCAGCTCCGGATTTCCGATTGCAAATCCGATCCGCATCCCTGCCATGGATCTGGACTTTGAAAACGTCTGCACAACCAAAAGATTCTCATAGCGGTCAATCAGCTCCAGCGCAGATTTTCCTGCAAAATCAATGTAAGCCTCGTCCACGATCACTACAGAGTCCGGATTGTGACGCAAAATATCCTCGATGAAATCCAGATCCTCATAAATCGCTGTCGGTGCATTCGGATTCGGGAAAATAATCCCTCCGTTCTCTGCATAGTAATCTTCTTTTACCAGACAAAACTGCTCATCCAGCTTCGGGCAGCGATACGGGATTCTGTATAACTGCGCCCATACTTTATAAAAAGAATAAGTAATATCCGGAAACAGAATCGGTTTGTCCGAGTTAAAAAAGGTCAGAAAGCACATCGAAAGCACATCATCTGAGCCAACGCCTACAAAAATCTGCTCCTTCCCGACACGATAAAACCTGGACAGTTCTTCCACCAGGATATCTGCTGCCGGATCCGGATACAGGCGAAGACTGTCCGCATCCATCTCTTTTAATACCTTCGCAACTCCCGGCGCCGGCGGATACGGATTCTCATTGGTATTGAGCTTGATCACACGCTCTTTCGGCTGTTCTCCGGGCACATACGGCTCTACTTTTCGAATCTTATCTAAAATTGCCTGATTCATCCTTACCCTCCTTGTACTCTGCTGCCAGCTTTGCAAATTCCGGCAGAGAATTTATGATCGTCTCATAAGATACACAATATGCCAGTCTGACATATCCCGGGCAGGCAAATGAGCTTCCCGGAACAATCAGAATATGATACTTCTTCGCTGCTTCACAGAACTGCTTTTCATCTGCAACCGGAGACTTCATGAACAGATAAAACGCTCCTTCCGGCTTGATACACGAAAATCCCAGATTGCGAAGCCCCTGATACAATACCTCTCGATTCCTGTCATAATACGAAATGTCCGTTTTTTCTTCCAGGCAGTATTTTACAAGCTTCTGCTGCAGTGTCGGTGCATTTACGAATCCGAGGATCCGGGTCGCCACGTTCGCTGCCCGTATCAGCATTTCACTGTCCGCCGCCTCATCCGGAATTACCAGATATCCGATCCGCTCTCCCGGAAGAGACAATGATTTACTGAATGAATAACCGACCACCGTATTGTCGTAATATTTTGTCAGATACGGTACTTCTGTTTTGTCATAGGCAAGTTCACGATACGGCTCATCTGAGATCAGATAGATATCCGTTCCAAATTCCTGCTGTTTTGCATTCAGAATCGCTGCCATCCTTTGTATGGTCTCTTCAGAATAGATCACTCCGGTCGGATTGTTCGGTGTATTCACAATCACAGCTTTTGTCTTTTCCGTGATTTTTTCCTCAAATTCTTTCAGTCTTGGCTGAAATGTCTCTGTATCCGGGGAAATCTCTACCAGCACTCCGTCAAAATTGCTGACGTAGCTTCTGTACTCTCCGAAATACGGAGCAAATGTAATCACCTCATCTCCCGGATTCAACAGCGCTTTTAAAATGACATTCAATCCACCTGCAGCTCCCACAGTCATCGTAATATTGTGTTCTAAAAATCCCGTGCCAAAACGCGCGTTAAGCGAATCCGCAACTGCCTGTCTTACATCCGCATACCCGGCATTGCTGTTTGTGTAGCCGTGCAGACGTACAGGATCCTCTGACTCCAGAATGGAAACGATTGCTTCTTTCACTGCCTTCGGCGCCGGCACATTAGGATTTCCGAGGCTGAAATCATAGACATTCTCCGCCCCGTATTTTTCTGCCATTTTGTTTCCTTCTTCGAACATTGCCCGGATTGCTGAACTGTTCGCCACCATTTGCTCCATTTTCTTTGAAATCATGATACCACCCCGTTTTCTTTTACTGACCTACGCGTTCTTTCTCGTCAGGATTCCTTTTTCTACCAGAAATGCCGGACGATATGATAATTTTGCTTTTCTCAAGCCTTCCGAACCGGCATCATCCTCCCGGTTCACATACTGATACCCGGTACATTCATGCTGTACGAACTGCTGATTGATCATCGGATATGCTCCGTCAATATCAGCAAACGCCTTTTCAATATGCACGACAAATGTATCTTCGCAGAGCTCTTCTCCAATCGTAAATGCAACAACCTGTCCATCCACACGAAGCACTCCGCCTCGCTGATCCAGTTCTTTATAAAGTCTCAGTGCATTTAATGCAACACACATCTCCGCATTTTTGCCCGGATCTTCCTCACATCCGTTCTGGTTTCTCCACTTCAACGCCATCTGAAAGCACTCTTCCATATTTTCATCATTCAATGGTTCATAGCTCCAGTTTGGATAAAGCTTCTGAAATTTGTTAATATGATTTCGCTTTCCGTGCAGCTTCTTTCCTGCCAGAGTCGCCAGTTTTTCAGACTCATACACATAATCTGCCTGATCTCTGTCATATTCTAATTCAAACTCACCCGGAAACCACGCTTCTATCTGTGCAAAATTCTCCGCTGTCACGTTGTACAGTTTAAACGGATACCCCTGTTCTTCACTATACTTCATCAAAAATTCCAGCGCTCTTTTCACACAAGCCTCTTCCCCTGCGGGATAAGCAAAGCCCGGATCGTCTCCTCCGTCACGGAACACCAGTGTATCCTCTATGACCGCAAATGTCACATCATAGTGGCGAGCCCACAAAAACACATCTACAAATGTCCTCTCACAGCTTCTACTTGGTGCCTTGTCAAAATAAGAACGGATCAGCTCCTGATCTTCCAGTGCCGGTCTTCTAAAAATAATTTCTTCCATAATATCCTCTTTCTAAATTTGTTTATTCCATAGTATGTCGCTGATATCTTGTTAGTATAGCATATTCTTTTGGGAAACGCAAAAAAGGATGACTCTTTTATATCTCATTGCTCATTTTCTCCTGTCTTCTTTCTGTAATAGTTCTTCTTAAATACTTCAATGTCCTCTTCATCGAAAAGACGTCTGCCTGTAGGAGTAATCGTGCAGGCGAGCCAGCCTAGATTGACATAGTCTCTCACTGTATTCTCTGATATTCTCAACTGCTTGACTACGTCTCCTGTCTTTCACATCATGTAACACCTTCTTTCCACTTTTTATTTATAATAGTTTAAAATCATATCAATAAAGCGGAATTGAATCTGAAGGAAATTTCTAATCTTGAGGAATTACAGAATCTGAAGAAAATGAAAAAAACCTTCACCACATGTTTGTAGTAAAGGTCTTCGTTAAGATTTTATTTTAAATTATTTACGTTTTCTCAATACAGTAGCCAGAGCAACTCCAAGTGAAGCAAGACCTGTTCCTGCTACTGGAAGTGTAGCTGTTGCATCTCCTGTCTTTGGAGAAGTTTTTGTTGGTTTTGCTGTTGTCTGGTTGTTGTTTGTGTTGTTCTGTGTATTGTTCTGGTTGTTTGTGTTGCTATTTCCGTTGTCTGGAGTTTCTGGTGTCTGTCCATTTCCATTATCTGGAGTTTCTGGTGTCTGTCCACCGTTGTTGTTGTCTCCATTGCCGTTGTCTGGATTCTCTGGAGTCTGTCCGTTGTTGTTATCCCCACCGTTGTTGTTGTCGCCGTTGCCGTTGTCTGGGTCCGGATTTTCTGGTTTCTCTGGTGTCTCTCCGTTGCCGTTGTCTCCGTTATCTCCAGTTGTGTATGTCAGTGTGACTGTTGGGAAGTCTCCGTCATAAGAATAACCTGAGTTGAATACGAATGTCTGCCCATTAGTTGCACCATTTCTCTCAATACAAGCCTGCAGTGCATCTTTTGTAATTGTAAATCTGTATACATTGTTGGCAACCTTTTCTCGTAATACTCCAGTGTGTCCGTCAAACAGCGGTACATCCCCATATACTGAATCTCCCTCAACATAAGTATTAAGTGTATATGTGATTACGATATCCTGAGTACCGTCAAATGTTGTAGAACTTACGTCTACAGTATATGCCTGAGTTTGGTCAGCAATTTCTTCCTTGACAGTTGTGTCTGCCTCTGGTACTGTCTGCTCTACCTCTGTCACTGTTGAATCTACATCTGCTGCAAACGCCGTCACTGGTGCAGTCCCCAATACAACTGTCAGTGCTGTTGCAATCATTAGGTTTTTCCATAAACTTTTCCTTCTCATGTTTTTTCTCCTTTGTTTTATCTTATTTTTTATAATATAAAATATATTACATCTTAAATATATTAACACATTGACTTCTAAAATACAATAGATACTATGAAAGGTGGTATTGTATGTTTAAATTAAAAAAAGAAGCTACTGAGTACGAAAACAAGTCACTTCGATTGCCAAAGGATCTCATAGACGAAGTTCAAGCACTCGCTAATAAAAACAATCTTTCTTTTAACAAAGTAGTTATTCAATGCATCGAATATGCATTGGACAACATGGAACCAGAATAAAACAAATAATCAAACTTCTTGTTAAAAAGGCATTGCTGATAATACGCTATGTCTTTTTCTTTTTTTCAGCATCTGGTCATGTTTCTCTAAAAAGCATAACTCATTTCCGATATATTCATTAATATATAATCCATTTCAATATTTGATTTTTATTACTCTTTTTTATTATACTGATAATATCCTAACGAAAGTGAGTAATAACATGTGATTGAAGATAAAGTATTTAAGCGCATTGACTATATCCGTAAAACAAAACATTTTTCTATGTACCGTCTGGCGAAAGAAGCGGATATCCCCTACTCCAGTTTGAACAACATCATTCACAGACGTACCTGCCCTACAATCGCAACTCTTGAAAAACTTTGCAAAGGGTTAAATATCACATTATCAGAATTTTTTGACTTTGAATTATATCCACTGCAAAATGAAAATCTGACACCAAAAGAGGATGAACTGATTAACAAATACAGGGCTTTAAACAAGAATAAGCAGGAACGCCTTCAAGCATATCTTGACGGTCTGAGCGAATCATAAAAATATCGGCAGGAACAAATCCTGCCTCGGATACCCCCTATCAAAGTATTAGTTTTCATACAAGTCTCGTAGCCAATGTTCAATTTCTTCCATGTCATACGGATCCTTTTCGTAATATTCTTTGTACAGCTTCTCAGCTTCAGAAGCACCTACCACTTTAACTACACCATCCTTCACATAAAATAATGTTCTTGACAGGCTAAAGCCTGTCCTAGTCCCCCCTACCTAATAAATGAAGATACCACATCTCAAGCATACAAAAAGACTGCCACATACATCTCTGTAAATGACAGCCTGTTCTGATACCCTATTTTGTTGTCAGCATATTCTTTTTGATTTCTTCGATTTCCTCTTTGGTTAAACCAGTTGCCTGCATAATCATAAGCGTATCTGCACCTGCTTTAATAAAATTCTCTATCATATTATTAGCACCTTTTTTCTCAGCAAGGTTGATTGCCTCCTGCTTCTCTTCTTCTAAACTCTGGAATACTTTCGTCATGCTCAAATACCTCCTTACTGACTTCGCATAGTCTCTGTCTATAAATTTATCACTGCTCACCAAAATACCAGGATAACAAATGCCTGTGTGTTTTCATCTTCAATCTGTTTCGCCAAATCTACTACTTGCTCAATCACTTTCTGCTTCACTTCTTTGCAAGTGGAAGAATGATAAGCAGCATAAGTTCCTTCTCTGACAAAGTTTCATTGTTCTCCAGTTTCTTTTTAACAGATTGGTTTTTGATGATGTAGTGGAAACTGTTATTGAAAAAAATTACAGTTGACACAATGGACGATAAGTCCGCCAAAAATAGTATTACCGTAGAGAAAAAAACAGAAATCGGCTACATTTTCATTCTGTATACCGATTTCTATTTCTTTTTTATATTCTATTCATTCATATTGGCCAATTTTGCGCTTTGATCCGCTGCGATCAGACTGTCAATTACTTCATCCAGGTCTCCATTCAAAATCGTATCCAGTTTATGAAGTGTCAGCTTGATCCTGTGATCTGTCACACGTCCCTGCGGGAAGTTGTAAGTTCTGATCTTCTCAGAACGATCTCCTGTTCCAATCTGGCTTCTTCTCGCCTCAGCTTCTGCGGACTGCTGTTTTTCCAGTTCCAGTTCATACAGTTTGGAACGGAGCAGACGGAATGCTTTTTCTTTATTCTGCAACTGTGATTTTTCTGTCTGACTGTAGATCACAATTCCTGTCGGATAGTGGGTCAGACGCACTGCAGAGTCTGTTGTGTTTACACATTGTCCTCCGTTTCCGGATGCCCTCATGACGTCTATACGGATATCTTTTTCATCGATCACAACGTCCACATCCTCTGCCTCCGGCATCACTGCCACTGTGATCGTAGAGGTATGGATCCGTCCGCCGCTCTCTGTTTCCGGCACACGCTGTACACGGTGTACACCACTCTCGTATTTCATACGGGAGTATGCTCCCTGTCCTGTGATCATAAATACACACTCTTTGAATCCGCCGATTCCATTTTCATTGAGAGAGATCATCTCTGTTCTCCATCTGCGGCTCTCTGCATAATGTACATACATCCTGTATACTTCCGCAGCAAAAAGTGCAGCCTCGTCACCACCGGCACCGGCACGGATCTCCACGATTACGTTTTTATCATCATTCGGGTCCTTTGGAAGCAACAGGATCTTTAATTCCTGCTCCAGCTCTTCCACTCTGGCTTTAGACTCATTCAACTCTTCCTTTGCCAGCTCGCGCATCTCTTCATCAGATTCCTCTTCCAGCATCATCAGGCTGTCTTCTATATTCTGCTTACACTGTTTATACTCATTATATGCCTCTACGATCGGAGCAAGATCACTTTGTTCTTTCATCAGCTTGCGGAAACGCTCCGGATCATTTGCAACGCCGGGCTCCTGAAGCTCGCCCATGACTTCCTCATAGCGGATCAATAAATCCTCCAATTTATCAAACATCTTTTTCCTCGTCCTTTCTATTACTCATCCTACCTATCATACACGCCAAAGACCACCCGGTCAAGACCTGCCAAATCCTTTTTCACGCTTACGCCCGTATATCCTGCCTGTTCCATCAGATTTTTGACATCCTCACCCTGATCAGAACCGATTTCAAACAAAAGCCATCCCTTCTTTTTCAGGTATGCAGGTGCCTGTTCAATGATCCTCCGGTAAAAATACAGTCCATCTTCTTTTCCGTCCAGCGCAAGATACGGATCATGGTCTTTTACTTCCTCCTGCAGTGTTTCTATCACAGAAGTTCTTATATACGGCGGATTGGATACAATCACATCATAAGTTCCCTTTACATTTTCAAACAGGTCACTCTCCAGAAACTCTGCATTGATCTTCAGCTTCTCAGCATTTTTCTCTGCCACACACAGCGCTTCTTTTGAAAGATCCACGCCAACACCTGTCACTGTCCGGTGCTTTAATTCATGCAGGAGACTCAGAAGAATACACCCGGAACCTGTGCACATATCCAGGAGTCGGATTTCTCCCATCTGTTCCTTTCTGCACACATCCAACGCTGTTTCCACCAGTACTTCTGTATCCTGTCTCGGAATCAGCACATGTTCATTGACCAGAAATTCCAGTCCCATAAACTCCTGAACACCTGTCAGATGCTGAAGCGGAATCCGTGTACTTCTCTTTCTGATCAGCTCCAGATATTCTCGCTCCTCCTGATCGTGCATCGGGTGCTCCGGCTCCATATAATAAGAAGCCTTTGTAATTCCGGTCACATGTTCCAATAAATACCAGGCGTCCAGATCATACTCTTCCACGCCGGCTTTTTGTAAGCCCTGCGCTCCTCTTTTCCAGGCTTCCTTCCAGGTCATAAGGCACATTCCTCCTGTGTACACTTGTTTTCCCCAAAGGATTCCTCTGTCTTAGAGAAATTTTCTTCCAGATACGCCTTCCAGTCGAATACCTCTTCCACTGCCCGAATTGCCACTTCAATCATACTGTCATCCGGTTCTTTTGTCGTCATCATCTGCACCCACATTCCCGGTTTGCTCAAAACATTGACCAAAGGATTTTCACTGCTTCCCGCCAGGCGGATGATCTCATAAGAAACTCCCGCGATCACCGGCATCAGCGCAATCCGGATTCCTACTTTTAAGACCTGCGATTCTGCTGTGATAAAAAAGCAGAAAATAATACTGACGATCATAACAAAAAAGAGAAAACTTGTCCCGCAGCGCTTGTGCTGTCTGGAGCTTTTTCTTACATTTTCAACCGTAAGCGGCATTCCGTGTTCAATGCAGTTGATACACTTGTGCTCTGCCCCATGATACATAAACGTCCTCTGAATATCCTTCATTCTGGAGATCAAACCAATATACAAAAGAAAGACTACCATTCGGATCACACCTTCCAGCGCAGTAAGTACCCCTCTGGACGAAATATAATTCTTCAAAAGATCACTCAGGAAATACGGGAGGACCATAAAAATCCCGACCGCTGCCACGATAGAAAATGCCACCGTAAAGCCCATCATGATCTTTTCTTGTTTTTCCTGCTTTTGCGCCTCTTGTTCAGTAAGAACTTCCCCCTCTTCTTCCTCGAAAAAGCTGGCCGAATAGGTCAGAGTTTTCATTCCCAGCACGAGCGAATCGATAAAATTAAAAATTCCCCGGATAAACGGCACTTTATATACACCCTGCCAGGGGATGATGCCTTTGTATTCTTTGACGCAAACCTCGATCTGCTGATCCGGTTTTCTGACAGCCACTGCATACCGTGTCTTATTTTTCATCATAATGCCTTCCAGCACTGCCTGCCCGCCTATATTTGATGACTTCATACTGCCCTCCTGTTTTTCTGTATACGAAAAACAGGCTGAGATACATTCACCTCAGCCTGCCATAGTCTTTTCCTATTTAATACCATATTTCTTGTTGAACTTGTCAACACGTCCGCGAGCCTGAGCAGCTTTCTGCTGACCTGTATAGAATGGATGGCATTTGGAGCAGATTTCTACGTGGATGCTCTCGTTTGTAGATCCTGTTACAAATGTGTTTCCACAGTTACAAGTTACTGTTGCCTGATGGTACTCTGGATGGATTCCTTCTCTCATGATTTTCACCTCTCTATTTTAAAATATTATTCTAATCTCTAAACAGCTACACCATAATAGCATAGTTTTTTCTGTTTTGCAAGTTTTTTCAATAAGAAAACTTTATCTTTTTTCAATTTTTAATTTTTTGCTGCTTTTTCTTTTCCAATCAGGAAATACGGAACTGCCAGGAACAAAATACCGCCCACCATATTTCCAATGGTTACAACAGCCAGATTATAGGCATATCCGCCGATGCTGATATCGTACTGTGCCGGATTCAAAAGACCGATCATCATCAGAGACATATTTGCCACACTATGTTCAAATCCTGCTGTAAAAAATGTGATCAGACACCAGAACGTCATAATCAGCTTTCCTGTTTCTGTTTTCATTTTAATTCCGCACCACACTGCCAGACATACTAAGATATTACAGAGTATTGCCCGCATAAACAGCGGCAGCGGTTCTACAGACATCTTCATCGCTGTAGTATCTGCCATGATCGCCTGTACGCTTCCTGTACAGAGTCCTGTCAGAGAGTACATTCCTGCTACCAGAACAGAGCCTGCCAGATTCCCGAGCCAGCAGGTCACCCACACTGTCACAGAATCCTGAAATGTCACTTTCTTCTGAAACATCCCAACAGCCATCACAAAATTACTTCCTGTAAAGAGCTCTGCTCCTGCCATCAAAACCAGACTGAGGGCAACGCCAAAGCAGCCTCCCATAATAAACTTCACACCCGGCACGCCGCCTTCTTTTAACATTCCACCTGCTGTAAATGCCAGAAGAACGCCAAATCCAACAAACATTCCCGCCAGCATCGCTGAGATGAAGTATGCCCCTGTCTGCTGCCGCAGGAACTGGATTTTCTTTTTGGCTGCATTTCCTGCCATGTCAATTTCTTCACGAAACATCTTGATTTCCTCCTCAGTTTCTCATCATTCAAGTATTCTTGAACATCCCGCATTTTGTCACATTTTGCAGGACACCAACCAGAATATAATATCTGTTTTGTGAGTCAGAATCAAGTATTTTCTTTCGTACAAGAGTGATTTTAGATAAATTTTTGACGAATTACTGTCTGCACCAGCTCGGCATTCGTTCTTGTCCGCGAGAACATATTCAGCAGATTGTCCACTGCTTCATCTGCTTTCATGCCATTCATTGCCTTTCGGATGATATAAACTGCATCCTGCTCTTCTTTATTAAGCAGCAGATCTTCTCTTCTGGTTCCGGATTTCGGAATATCGATCGCCGGGAACACTCTCTTCTCCTGAAGTTTTCGATCCAGCACCAGCTCCATGTTACCGGTTCCCTTAAATTCTTCATAAACAACATCATCCATCTTGCTTCCCGTTTCCACAAGTGCTGTTGCCAGGATCGTAAGACTTCCGCCCTCACGCATATTTCTTGCCGCACCGAAAAACCGCTTCGGCATATGCAGTGCAGCCGGATCAAGACCACCGGACAAGGTTCTTCCTGACGGCGGCACAGTCAGATTGTACGCTCTTGCCAGACGGGTGATACTGTCTAACAGGATCATAACGTCTTTTCCATGCTCTACCAGACGCTTCGCACGCTCAATCACCATCTCGGATACTCTCTTGTGATGTTCCGGCAGCTCGTCAAATGTAGAGTAGATTACTTCCACATTTGGTCCCGCGATTGCTTCCCTGATATCGGTTACCTCCTCCGGACGCTCATCGATCAGAAGAATCAGAAGATGCATGTCCGGCTCTCTTTTCTGAACAGAGAGTGCCACTTCTTTGAGAAGGGTTGTCTTACCGGCTTTCGGAGGTGATACGATCATTCCTCTCTGCCCTTTTCCGATCGGAGAGAGCAAATCTACGATCCGCATTGCAGTCGTTGCTCCGGGTGTTTCCAGAGAAATCCTCTGATTCGGGAAAATCGGAGTCAGATCTTCAAAATTATGGCGCTTTACTGCTTCTGCCGGACGCAGCCCATTGATGGTCGATACGTACAAAAGTGCACTGAATTTTTCAGACTGTGTTTTAATCCTTGTATTTCCTGTGATGATATCTCCTGTCTTCAAATTGAAGCGCCGGATCTGAGATGGTGACACATATACATCATTTTCACCCGGAAGATAGTTTTCACACCGGATAAACCCATACCCGTCCGGAAGTACCTCTAAAATTCCGTTTGCAGTACGCCCGCTGTCAAGCTGTTCGATATCCGTTCCCTCTTTTTTCTCTTTCACTTCTTCTTTTGCCTGTGCGTTGGCCTCTTCCTGTTTCTCTTTATCATCCTGCGCCAGCATTGCTTCGATCAGATCTCCTTTTTTTAAAGTGGAAATTCCTTTCATTTTTCTTGCCTTTGCCAATTCCCGCAATGTAGCGAGCGGTAACGATTCATATTTTTCTCTTGTCATAATTACCTGCCTTTCTCAAAATTCACTTTTCATTTATTCATTTTACTTTCAATCTCTTGGGGATCTTTGTCTGAACTGACTTAACTTGAACAATTTTGTAAAGTTTGTTTTTTTATTATAGCGCATCTTTTCCAAAAAAGAAAGTTTTTTTTGAAATCTTGCACCGTTTCCTTAACAGTGTTATGATTATGGAAGAATGTGTTCTGCACAGAAAATCTAAGAATCAGCGAGGTAAAAACTATGACAAACAGCGAAAAAGCATTACAGATGCACGAACAGTGGAACGGAAAACTGGAAACTGCAGCCAAAGCACATGTCAATTCCAGAGAAGATCTGGCAATTGCTTACACACCGGGTGTAGCCGAACCTTGTAAGGTGATCGCAAAAGATCCCGAAGCTGCTTACAAATATACAATCAAATCCAACACCGTAGCCGTAGTTTCTGACGGAAGTGCGGTTCTGGGACTTGGCAATATCGGAGCACTGGCAGCCATGCCTGTTATGGAAGGAAAAGCAGTTCTTTTCAAAGAATTCGGCGGTGTCAATGCCGTTCCGATCTGCCTTGACACGCAGGATACAGAAGAGATTATCAAAACCGTTGTCAACATTGCACCTGCATTTGGCGGAATCAATCTGGAAGATATTTCTGCACCGCGTTGTTTTGAGATCGAAGAACGCTTAAAAGAGCTTCTGGACATCCCTGTCTTTCATGATGACCAGCACGGAACTGCCATTGTTGTCCTTGCCGGTATCATCAATGCTCTCAAAGTAACCGGAAAGAAGAAAGAAGACTGCCGCGTTGTCGTAAACGGTGCAGGTTCTGCCGGAGTTGCCATCACAAAACTGCTTCTGACCTACGGATTCGAACATATTACAATGTGTGATATCAACGGAATCATCAGCAGCTCATCACCAAACCTGAACTGGATGCAGAAAAAGATGACAGAAGTGACAAACCTGGAAAACAAAACCGGTTCTCTTACAGATGCCATGCGTGGAGCTGACATTTTCGTCGGTGTCTCTGCTCCTGGTATCGTCACAAAAGAGATGGTCGCATCCATGAATTCTGATGCCATACTCTTTGCCATGGCAAATCCAGTGCCGGAGATCATGCCGGATCTTGCAAAAGAAGCCGGTGCGCGCGTTGTTGGAACCGGACGCTCTGATTTTCCAAATCAGGTCAATAACGTTGTCGCTTTCCCGGGAATTTTCAAAGGAGCGTTGGAAGGGCGCGCCACACAGATCACGGAAGAAATGAAACTTGCTACCGCCAATGCCATTGCAAGTCTTGTTTCTGATGAAGAACTCAATGAAAATAATATTCTCCCGGAAGCATTTGATTCCCGTGTTGCCGACGTAGTCAGCAAAGCGGTAAAGGAACTGATCTGATCATGCGCTGGGGTGAAAAAAGATACCACTCTCTGGATTATGAATTAAAACAGATGTTCAAAGAAAAAGTTTACAAAATCGCCTTAAACGGCGGAATGACCTGTCCAAATCGTGACGGTCATGTGGGAACAGGGGGCTGCATCTTCTGCAGTTCCCAGGGGTCAGGTGATTTTGCCGGCTCTGCCAGACTTTCCATCGCCGAACAGATAAGACAGGGAAAAGCAGATATTTCTTCCAAACGTCCGGTGCACTCTTATATTGCCTATTTTCAGGCATTTACGAACACTTATGCGCCGGTGGAAACACTTCGCGCCCTTTATATGGAAGCCATTGCTGATCCGGAGGTGAAGATTCTCTCCATTGCCACCAGACCGGATTGTCTGGGAGCAGATGTCCTCGCACTGCTCGATGAGATCAACCACATCAAACCTGTCTGGGTAGAGCTGGGATTGCAGACCATCCATCCCGAAACCAGCGCCTACATCCGGCGCGGATATGAGCTTTCAGTATTTGAACAGGCAGTAAAAGAACTTCGTGCCATCGGCATCACGGTAATTGTTCATACAATTCTATATCTGCCGGGTGAAACGAAAGACGATATGCTGGATACGATCCACTATCTCAATCATATGGATATTCAGGGGATCAAACTGCAGCTGCTTCATGTCTTAACCCACACAGACCTTGCAGCCGACTATGAAAAACACCCCTTTTATATTCCCGATATGCAGGATTATATTCAGTTTCTCGGTACCTGCATCGCACAGTTGAACCCCGAAATCGTGATTCATCGCCTGACCGGAGACGGGCCAAAAGACCTTTTGATCGCCCCTCTTTGGACAAGCAATAAAAGAACCGTATTAAATCAGCTTCACAGCCACCTGAAAGAACAGGATATCTGGCAGGGAAAGGAGTACTATGTCTGAAACTTATACACTGTATAAACTGATCGTATTGTACATGCTGGATAAAGTGGATTTTCCATTGACAACTTCACAGATTTCCGAATTTATTCTGGAAAAAGAATACACAACTTATTTTAAGCTTCAGGAAACACTCGCTGAAATGGAACATTCCGGACTGCTCCGCGTGGAAACGACACACAACCGTACTCTGTATCATCTGACAGACAACGGTCTGGACACCATCCAATACTTTAAAAACAAGATTTCCCCTGCCATTCAGCGGGATATTGATGAATTTCTCAAAGAAAAGAAGTATGATCTGAAAGAAGAGGTTTCTGTCAAGTCCGACTACTATCTGAACACCAACCATGAATATGAGGTCTGCTGTCAGATTGTAGAAAACGGCTTCAGCCTGATCGATCTGAAACTCACGGTTCCTACCGAATCAGAAGCTGAAGCCATTGCCGGAAACTGGGCTTCCCAGAGCCAGGATATCTATACCCTACTGCTTGCGAAGCTTTTGTAAATGCTCTTTGATTTGTTTTTCATAGCCAAGATCGCTGGGTTCGTAGAACCTGGCGTTTTTGATTTCATCCGGAAGATACTGCTGTTCTACATAATGATTCGGATAGTCATGTGCATATTTATATCCGATCCCATGTCCCAGATTTTTAGAACCCTTGTAATGTGCATCCTGCAGATGTGACGGAACCGTGGTCTTATATTGCCGTACATTTTCATTTGCCGCAAAAATCGCATTGACCGCCGAATTACTTTTTGGCGCAGTCGCCACATACAGTACTGCTTGCGATAAAATAATCTGTGCCTCCGGCATCCCGATCCGCTCCACTGCCTGTGCTGCGGAGACAGCCACCGTGAGCGCCATAGGATCTGCATTTCCCACATCCTCTGCTGCACAGATCATGATCCTGCGGGCAATAAATTTGATATCTTCTCCTGCATACAGCATTTTTGCCAGATAATACACTGCAGCATCGGGATCAGATCCCCGCATACTTTTGATAAATGCGGAAATCGTATCATAATGATTGTCTCCGCCCTTATCATAGCGCACAACCCGCTTTTGAATACACTCTGACGCCACATCCAGCGTAATATGAATCTTGCCGTCCTCACTGCGCTCTGTCGTCAAAACACCAAGCTCAATGGCATTGAGCGCACTTCTTGCATCTCCGCCGGATACATCTGCCAGAAACTCCAGCGCATCCTCGTCAATCTCTGCGTGAAAGCTTCCCATGCCCTTATTCTCATCATAAACCGCACGCTTCAACAGGGTGCGAATATCTTCTTTTCCCAGAGATTTTAATTCAAATACACTGGATCGGGAAATCAACGCACCATTGACTTCAAAATACGGATTTTCCGTTGTTGCTCCGATCAAGGTAATGGTACCGTCCTCCACAAATGGCAGCAGATAGTCCTGCTGTCCCTTGTTAAATCTGTGGATCTCGTCAATAAACAGGATCGTTTTTTTGCGATACATTCCGAGCAGTTCTTTCGCTTCATTTACCACCTGCTCCATATCTTTTTTTCCCGCTACTGTGGCATTGATCTGCTTGAACTCCGCACTGGTCGTATGTGCAATCACCTTTGCAAGAGTCGTCTTTCCCGTTCCCGGAGGTCCGTAAAAAATGATCGATCCCAGCTTATCCGCCTTGATCGCACGATACAAGAGCCTGTCTTTCCCTATAATATGCTGCTGTCCCACCACTTCTTCCAGCGTCTGCGGACGCATTCTGGATGCCAGGGGAGATTCCTGTTCCTGTGTTTTTTCTCTCATATAATCAAATAAATCCATACTCTTCCTCCTGCCGGCTTCTGTATATTTCAGACACCGCTGATCTCGCGGATGACCTCTCCTGCGATCAAAAGCCCTGCCACCGGCGGTACAAAGGAAATGCTGCCCGGAAGTACACGGCGGGCTCCTTTGTCCTCTCCGGTCTCATGTCCGGACGTATCGACTGGTTTTTCCGGTGAATACAATACTTTCAGATGCCGGATCCCTCTTGCTTTCAGTTCCCTCCGCATCACTTTGCAAAGTGGACACATACTGGTCTTTGACAGGTCCGTGATTTCAAACAGTTCCGGATGCAGCTTGTTGCCGGTTCCCATACAGCTGATGAGCGGGATTTCCTTTCTCTGCGCCAGTTCCGCGATCGCCAGCTTTGCCGTTACCGTATCGATGGCATCAATGATATAATCCGGGGTTTCTTCAAACAATTCCTCTACATTATCCGGCAGTACAAAGGTCTCATAGGTCTTTACAACAATCTCCGGGTTGATATCCCGAATCCGCTCCCGCATCACTTCCGTCTTCATCCGTCCGATGGTACTGTGATATGCGATCGACTGCCGGTTGATGTTCGTCAGAGAAACCTTGTCATTATCGATCAGGATCAGCCTGCCCACACCGCTTCTTGCAAGTGCTTCGATACAGTGAGAGCCTACGCCGCCGACACCAAATACCATGACAGTCGCCTGCTTAAGTCTCCCCAGCCCTTCTTCTCCGATCAAAAGTTCTGTTCTGGAATATTCATTCATCTTATATATCTCCTCTATTTCTAAGGCAGAAGCAATCTGTCTGCCGTCACAAATTCAAATCCTTTTTCTTTCAGTCTGTCTATGATCTGCAAGGCCGCCTCCACAGAGGTTCCGTAACAGTCATGTAACAGAATCATATCATTTTCTTTTGCCTGCGTCACTACTTTGCTGACAATTTTCTCTGTATCTTTTACAGACCAGTCCAGCGGATCCACTGTCCACATAACCGGGATCATGGAAATTTTTGCGGAAAGTCCCTTTGGAAATTCTCCAAAAGGAGGTCTTACATATTCTACCGGATTTCCCGTGATCTTCTCGATCAGACGGTTCGTCTCCTCCAGCTCTTTGAGCGCTTCCTCTTCTTTGATCTTCGTCAGCTGAACATGATGATACGTGTGATTTCCAATCAGATGTCCGTCTCTTGCCATCTGCCTCACCAGCAGAGCATTGTCGCCTTTTTCAATATTCTCTCCGATCAGGAAAAACGTAGCATGCACATCCCGCTCTCTCAGCCCGTCCAGAAGTTTCTCTGTATACGCTGTACTCGGTCCGTCATCAAAAGTCAGCGCGATCTTTGGTCTGATTTCTTCTGTCTGCTCCACATCCGCACTCACAGGCTGTACTTCCCTCTCTGCCGGAATATTCACAAACGGCTGAATCCCCAGCAACAAAAAAACATAGGTGACTGTTAGCACTCTCCCCATCCATTTCCAACGCAATTGACTCACAATCCTTTTCTCTCGTTATTGCCAGTATATGCGGCTTTTCCTGAATTTATGGCATGTGATGCTTCCGGTACTGGGACGGACTCATCTGCATCTTCTTTTTGAATGCCTTGGAAAAATACAGATTATCTTCAAATCCTACCGAATACGCAATGGATGCAACGGAAAGCCCGGTCTCCCTGAGAAGATGGCACGCCTGACGGATTCGATATTCCGTCAGATATTCTTTTGGGGACTGCTTCTGATATGCTTGAAATGCGCGAAAGAGATAGCTTCTGCTGATTCCCGTATAATCCGCTACATCCTCCACTGTGATCGGATAGGAGTAACTGGATGCAATATAATCCTTTGCACGCTCCACATAAACCTGCCGGAGGTCATCTTTTTTCTCTTCTTTTTCCGCATAGTGAATAAACACGGACAGCATGGTATAAAGAGCTCCTGTCATAGCTGCTGCCGCTTCATATGTCGTTCCTCTTACCTGATAGATCTGCTCCAGCTGCCGCCAGATCAAATCTCCCGGAATCTTATCCCTTCCGATCACCGGCCGTTTTCTCGCAAAATCAGTTGCCCGCACCATCACAGCCGCATCGGTTCCCATAAATCCCGCCCATGCGTACTCCCACGGATCATCCGGATCTGCATAATACTTGACCTCTGTATCCGGATACAGAATAAAACTATCTCCCTCTCCCAGATGATATATTTTTTTATCTGCCACATAGGTTCCCTTTCCCGAAATAATATGGTGGATACAATAATGATCCCGGATTCCCGGTCCCCACTGCTGCTCCGGTCCGCACTGCTGATACCCCACATTATAAACGGAAAGAGAACTCAGAAGATTATCTCCTACTTTATAGGAGTATTTGTATGTCTGTTCCACGCTCTTCTTTCCTTTCCCCAAATCTGTTCTTTGCCTCTATTATACAACATAATTCCATATATATGCACGTATTTTTTATAGACTTTTTTCAGTCTGATTTTTATAATGAACTTGTAAAAATACTCAGTCTCTATGGAAAGTGAGGAATCAACATCATGAAAGAACGTTTGATGAAAAAATTTGAAGAACTTTTCAGTAGCACAGAAGGTGCCGGTTTTTATTTTTCTCCGGGACGCGTGAATCTGATCGGAGAACACACAGATTATAATGGAGGACACGTATTTCCATGTGCGCTGACACTTGGTACATACGGAATCGCCAAAAAGCGCAGTGACCGTATCTTGCGTCTCTATTCTATGAATCTGGATCATCTCGGTGTGATCACTGCCACTCTTGACGATCTGACCAACAAGCCGGAATATAACTGGGCAAACTATCCGCTTGGAGTTCTCTGGGCATTAAAAGAAAAAGGATACTCTGTAGACTGTGGAATGGATCTTGTGATCTACGGAAATATTCCGAACGGTTCCGGTTTGTCCTCTTCCGCATCCCTGGAAGTTCTGACCGGAGTAATCGCAAAAGATCTCTGCGGATTTGATGCCTTAAGCATGACAGACATCGCACTGATCGGACAGTACTCTGAGAACAACTTCAACGGATGCAACTGCGGAATCATGGATCAGTTTGCAGTTGCCATGGGCAAAAAAGACTGCGCGATCTTTTTGGATACCGGCACACTCTCCTATGAGTATGCACCGGTAGAACTGGAAGACGCCAAGATCATCATCACAAACAGTAAGGTAAAACACAGTCTTGTTGACTCTCAGTACAACCAGAGACGTCAGGAATGCAGCCATGCGCTCTCTCTTCTTCAGGAAGAACTGGATATCAACGCTCTTGGTGATCTGGACATCGATACCTTTGAAAAATTCAAAGAAGTGATCACGGATCCTGTAGAGCAGAAACGTGCGAAACACGCAGTTTATGAAAACCAGCGTACCATCGAAGCAGTATCTGCATTAAAAGCAGGCAACATCGAGCGTTTCGGCGAACTGATGAATCAGTCCCACATCTCTTTAAGAGATGATTACGCAGTATCCTGTGAAGAGATCGATATCCTGGTCGATCTTGCATGGCAGATTCCGGGTGTTGTAGGTTCCCGTATCACAGGGGGCGGATTCGGCGGATGTACCGTAAGTATCGTAAAAAATGACGCTGTCGATACTTTCATCAATACTATCGGACCTGCATATAAAGAAAAGGTCGGACACGAAGCCGAATTCTACACCGTTGATATCGGAAGCGGTGCACAGAAACTGGAGACTCTCTAAGAAAGAAGGAATTTATCCATGCTATATGAATCTATCAAAAAACTGGTACAGTACGGGATTGATACCGGACTGACTCCGGAATGTGAACGTATTTACACTATAAACTTACTTTTGGATGTATTCCATGAAGACAACTGGGAAGATGTCTCCTGTGATCTGACAGATCTTGTGCTGGAAGACATCCTCGCCGATCTCCTTAAGGAGGCTGTTACACGCGGCATCATTGAAGACAGCATTGGCTATCGTGATCTGTTCGACACCAGACTGATGAACTGCCTGCTGCCGCGTCCGGCTCAGGTTCAGAACGATTTCTGGAGACATTATCAGGAATCTCCGGAATCCGCCACTCAGTTTTATTACAAGTTCAGTCAGGACAGCGATTACATCCGCCGGTACCGGATCAAAAAGGACCGCAGATGGACTGTAGACACAAACTACGGAACACTGGATATTACCATCAATCTGTCCAAACCGGAAAAAGATCCGAAAGCCATTGCCGCTGCGCGCAATGCTTCTGTTTCGGCTTACCCGAAATGTCAACTCTGTATGGAGAACGAAGGGTATGCCGGACGCCTCGATCACCCGGCCAGAGAGAATCACCGAATCATTCCGATCACGGTCAATGACAGCAAGTGGGGATTCCAGTATTCTCCTTATGTCTACTACAATGAGCACTGTATCGTGTTCAACGGAGAACATACTCCGATGAAGATCGAGCGCCAGACCTTTGTCAAGCTATTTGATTTTATCAAACAGTTCCCGCACTATTTCCTCGGATCCAATGCAGATCTTCCGATCGTAGGCGGTTCTATTTTAAGCCATGACCACTTCCAGGGCGGACATTATACCTTTGCCATGGAAAAAGCGCCTGTCATCCAGAAGTTTACTGTCAAGGGCTTTGAAGATGTCACAGCAGGCATCGTAAAATGGCCGCTCTCTGTGATCCGTCTGCAGTCTGAGGATGTGACCAGAGTGATCGACCTTGCAGACCACATTCTGCAGGCATGGCGAGGATATACAGATGAAGTTGCTTTCATTTTTGCTGAAACAGACGGACAGCCTCACAATACGATCACGCCGATCGCCAGAATGCGGGATGGAAAATATGAGCTGGATCTGACTTTGAGAAACAACATTACCACAGAGGAACATCCGCTCGGAGTATACCATCCTCACGAAGAACTGCACCATATCAAAAAAGAAAATATCGGTCTGATCGAAGTCATGGGGCTTGCTGTGCTCCCTGCACGTCTCAAAGATGAGTTGGAACTGTTAAAGACTTATATTCTTGAGAAAAAAGACATCAGAAGCAATGAGACCATCGCAAAGCACGCGGACTGGACCGAAAGTTTCCTGCCGTCCTATTCGGAGATCAACGCAGAAAATATCACGCACATTCTGGAACAGGAAGTCGGAAAGGTCTTCTGTCAGGTTCTGGAAGATGCCGGTGTTTACAAATGCACAGATGAAGGACTCGCTGCATTTGACAGATTTGTTGAGACTTTATAAAATAGATTTCGGGAAACAATAACCAAAAAAGAACTTCCCCGCAAAACGCAAAAGTTTTCATACTTTGCTTCCACGGGGATGTTCTTTTTCTTTTTCTTATTTTTTCTTTTTCTTATGTTTCGTCTTTTTCTTTTTCACGCTGTAACCGAATGTCCCGATCTTCTTCCCGAGAGACAGATACTCTCCATGCGAATATGCCATCAGCCCTGTCTTATTCAGCTCAAACTTATTCTTTTCATTCAAATACTGCTCATCAATCTGTACTGCCAGAACTTCCGCCAGAAACATATGGTGGCTTCCAAGTTCTTTCACTTCTGTAACTTTACATTCGATATTGACCGGACACTCTTCAATCACCGGTGCATACCGAAGCTTTTCTGCTTTTGCCGGTGTCAGATGTGCCTCTTTCCATTTGTCCACATCCTTTCCAGAACGTACTCCGCAATAATCGGTTGCTTTTGCAAGCTGCTCCGTGGTCAGATTGATAACAAATTCTCCGCTCTCTTTTAACATATGATACGAATATCGCTCCGGACGGACGGAAATATAAACCATTGCCGGATTGGTGCAAATCGTGCCCGTCCATGCGATCGTCAGAATATTGCTCTTTCCGGACTTGTCCGCCGTACTCACCATCACTGCCGGGAGTGGATATACCATATTCCCGGCTTTCCATACTTGTTTTCCCATTTTTTGCTCCTTCTACTGCTGCAGTGCCGAAACCAGTGTCGGTACAAGCTGTTTCTTTCTGGACACCACACCCTTTAGCTCGATCATCTCCGGATTTCCTTTCAGATCAAACGCAGAGATCATCTTTTCTCTTGCTCCGTTTCCGGCGCATAAAAGTTCTGAAGATTCTGCGACAATATTGGTCAGCATAAAGAAGATCATATCCAGCCCCTGTGTCTTTCTTGCCTGTTCCAGATAAGCGGATACTTCTGTTTTGATCTCACGCAGCTCTTCTGCGCTCATAGAGCTGATCTGACCAACTCCAAAGTTGATATCGTTGACTGTAAACTGTTTGAAATCCAGGAAACAGATTTCTTCTGCTGTTTTTCCTTTCAGATTACTTCCTGCATTAAACATCTCCAGTGCCAGCTTCTCAATATCAATCCCTGCGATCTCTGCCAGTTTCCTCGCAGATTTTTCATCCAACGGTGTACAAGTCGGAGACCGAAACATCAGGGTATCGGAAATGATCGCCGAGCAAAGGAGTGATGCGATCACCGGCTCTACTTCTACTCCCTCTTCCTGATACATCTGATAAACGATCGTAGCGGTACATCCAACCGGCTGATTTCGGAAAAATACCGGGCCCATCGTTTCAATACTGCTCAGACGGTGATGGTCGATGATTTCCAGAACCTCTGCTTCTTCCACACCGTCCACTGCCTGATTTTTTTCATTGTGATCCACCAGGATCACCTGTTTTCTGCGGCTGTTGAGCAATCTTCTTCTGGAAATGAATCCCAGGAAATTACCTGCCTCATCCAGGATCGGGAAGTCACGGAATCTCCTGCGTGCCATCACATCTTTGACATCATCCACATAGTCATCCATCTGGAAAGAAACGATTCCTTCTCTTGTCATAAACTGCTTCACCGGAATACTCTGGTTGATCAAACGTGCGACCGTGAATGCATCATGCGGAGAAGAAATGATCACGATTTCTTTTTCTTCCGCCTGTTTTAAAATCTCTTCTCCTACACGTGCTCCGTTACACACCACCATACAGCTCACATTCAAATCGACGGCATGCTGCTGTGCCTCCTGGCGGTCTCCTAAGATCACCAGATCATTTTCTTCCACAAATTCCGACATCAGCTTTCGGCTTGATGCAAGAATCCCGACTTTTCCGTTCAACACATAGCTGTGTGGATTTCCTGCAATGATGGTTCCATCAATGGTCGATGCAATATTCCTGTACTGCGTCCTTGCTTTGGAGAGAATCCCGCTGTCATACACATCCATGTAAGAAGTCGCGATATCTCCAATGGTGATCAGACCTTCCAGTTTGCTGTCCCTTGTCACAGGAAGCGTCTTGATATTCAGCTCTTTCATAGATTTCCACGCACTCTTGATGGAAACACTTCCCTTGATCCCTTCAATGTTGCGCAGTTCTACATCTTTAACCTGCACTCTTAAGTCCGACAACAGCTTCGGTGCCTCAACCTGAAAATGATCCAGCACATACTGTGTCTCTTCATTGAGCTGCCCCGCTCGCCTTGGACTATAATCTTCTCCCGTGATCTTAGATTTCAAACTAGCATAGGCGATCGCAGAACAAATCGAATCTGTATCTGGATTTTTATGCCCTACTACATACACTTTATTATTACTCACTCCGTTATTCATATCAATCCAAACTTCCTTTGCTTATTTTCTTCTATAGTGGTTATTGGTGTGAACAGTAACCTATATGTAGCTTGCCATTTTTTCCAGATTTCGTCAACCCAAATTTCAAGATTCCGTGTCTTTTTGATAAAACATATGCTATACTGTCTTTAATGCAAAGCAAAAATCTTCTGTTTTAAGAGATTTTTGTTTTAAAGTTTTAGAAAGTCGAGGTGCAGCGATGAGCGAAGAATTAAGAACAGAAGAATTACTGACAAACGAAGGACACACAGAGACAATGGCTGATTACGAAGATCATTTTGACGATGCCAATCCATGGAACAGGGTTTTGGAATATATGGAAAAGAAAACGATCCTCCCTGTTAAGATCGAAGGAATCGTAAATGGCGGTGCCATTGCCATGGTAGAAGGACTGCGCGGATTTATTCCGGCATCCAAACTCTCCCTTTCTTACATTGAAGATCTGGAGACTTACCTGCTCAAAGATGTGGAAGTTCAAGTGATCGATGTAGATCAGGCAGGCAACCGGCTTGTACTGTCCGCCCGTGAGCTTCTCAAAGAAAAAGAAAGAAAAGAAAAAGAAGCACAGATCGCAAGTATCCCAATCGGTACGGTTATGTCCGGTACTGTAGAGACATTACAGAACTACGGTGCATTTGTCAAACTGGAAAACGGTCTTTCCGGACTGGTACATGTTTCTCAGATTTCTCAAAAACGCATCAAGAATCCTGCCGCTGTTTTGAATGTAGGAGATGAAGTTCAGGTTAAAGTCATCGGTATTAAAGACGGCAAGATCAGCCTGAGCATGAAAGCTTTAGAAGAACCGGAAGAAGAAGTTGTAGAAAAAGTTGAGATTCCAAAAACCGAAGAGATCGGTACAAGCCTTGGAGATCTGTTCAAAAATATTCAGTTATAAAAATCTGTGATAAAAAGCCGCCGCCTCAAAGATTCAGCACTTTGAGACGACGGCATATTTCTGCACATTTCCAGCACAAGCCTTCTTTTCTTTCCCAATCCCTACAAATCGATCTCTTTCAAATACGGGTTCGTCACTTCATAAAATTTTTCTGCTTCTACTGCTTCTGCGATCGCAGTGTCGATCGGCATCTTGCCAAGTACCGGTACTCCCAGTTCTTTTGCAATCTCGTCAATATGACTCTCGCCGAACACTTTGATCTCTTTTCCGCAGTCCGGACATTTGATGTAACTGTAGTTTTCCACGATTCCAAGAACCGGAATGTTCATCTGTTTTGCCATGTTGTACGCCTTCTTTACGATCAGCTGTACCAGATCCTGCGGAGAGGTGACGATCACAACTCCATCCACAGGCAGAGACTGAAATACAGTCAGCGGAACATCTCCCGTTCCAGGAGGCATGTCAACGAACAGATAATCCAAATCTCCCCACATCACATCTGACCAGAACTGTGTCACAACGCCTGCGATCACAGGACCTCTCCAGATGACCGGTGTGTCCTCCTCTTCCAAAAGCAGGTTGACGGACATGATCCTTGTTCCATCCGGTGCGCTGCAAGGAAGCATTCCCATCTCGTTTCCGATTGCCATCTCGTGCACTCCGTACATCTTAGGAATGGATGGACCTGTAATATCTGCATCCAAAATTCCTGCCGTATATCCTTTTTCGATCATCATACGTGCCAGGGAAGCTGTTACCAGCGATTTTCCAACGCCACCCTTTCCGCTGATGACTCCGATCACTTTTTTCACCTGGGAACCTACATTTGCCGGTGCTTTGGATGGCGCCGTATTGCCTGCATTCTGCTTCTGACTTTCACAGGAACCGGAATGAGAACATCCTGCACAGGACTCTTCGGAACATCCTTCTGTATATTGTTCTTCCATTTTCATTACCTCTCTTTGTTCTATAAATTCATCTGTCTCCATCTTTGAAAACAGGATTTCAGACTGATTTTATTATACCACAATTTGAGGATAATGGACACAACAACTTTTTTACAAAGATTCCTCCAGATCAGAAAGCATTACATCCAGTGCAGTGATTCCGCCTTCCGCAGTGTACCATACTGCCGGATGCTCCAGATAGATGATTTTTCCGTTTTTGTAAGCATCTGTCTGCATAACAAGTTCATTTTCCATAATTTCTTTTGCCGTCTGTGCCCCGTCTGCCCCGATTGCCTGATCACGATCCATCACGAAGATATACTCTGGGTTTTTCTCGACAACCGTTTCAAATGAAGCTTCGTTTCCATATGTAGAGGTACTTTCAGCAGCTGTCAGATTGTCAAATCCGATCTCCACTCCGATAATGGAGCATCTTCCGTCATTTCCCATTAAATTAAAGCTTCCGCTTGTAGTCATTCCTACCAGTGCTGTATGCCCTTTTGCTTTCTCTGCCAATGCTTCGATTCTTTCATCAAAACCGGCTGTCTTTTCTTTTACTTCATCTTCCAGCCCAAATATAGAAGCAATCGTCCCTGCATTTTTTGTCACGCTTTTTACGACACCTGTCTCCACATCTGTCGAAAGGTATACAACCGGTGCAATTTCACTGAGCGCGTCATAGGAAGAAGCCAGACGTCCGCCGATGAAAATCACTTCCGGATCTCCCTGCATCAGCGACGCCAGATCCGCATCCATTACCCCGATAAACAGAGAGCAGACAGAAACTACGAACAACACCGCCGCCAATATGATTGTCGATACATATTTTTTGATACCACCACCTCCATTAGTTTTTATTTACTCTCGTTAGTTTTAGCTAACATATGTGTAAAAAAATATGTCTTCTCTACTGACAAAAAGACTATACACAATTCACTCACATTTCGCAATACCTTACTTTTTAGTATGTATATGCTTTTTTGCATACCGATTAGCAAACCGGTGTGCCGCATCGATCAGTGCCCTGACCTCCACGCCTTCTTCTGAAAGACGGTAACGGATCACGGAGGGCTTCTTTTCCTTAATTACTTCCCTGTATAAAAGCTTCGCATCCTCCAGTTCTTTCAAATTCGAATATAACACTTTTTCCGAGATACCCGGGATTTCCTTTTTTAACTCCGAAAATCGATTGTCCCCCTGCAGAATATGCCACAAGATCTTCAGCTTCCATTTCCCTCCGATCAGACTGTGTGTCAGGATCAGCGGACAGTGATCTTTCTTTATTTTGATGTCTGCCATGCAAAAAAACTCCTTCCTAAAATAGTTCTTTACAAAAGTCACTTCTGCATTTTATAAAATTGCAGATCATTTTGCAAGATTTTTTTAGAAAGGAGCTTCCCCTACAATTCTTCTCTTGTTACATCCTTCAGCCATTTATAGCTCTTGTACCGGCGCCAGGTGATCGGAATCTTAATGATCTCATCACTCATCAGGATCATATACACCACAGGAACGCTGCAGTGGAACACAAACGCTGCGAGCGCACCAAATAAAATCGAGCATCCCCACATGGTAGACATATCCAGCAGCAAACCAAACCGGGTATCTCCTCCGGATCGGAAGGTTCCCACGACCATCGTTGTATTGAACGCCTGCCCTACCACAAAATAGGACATTACAAAGAACATGAACCGCATATACCCCTTTGCTGTTTCAGACAGAGTCATCGTCTCTGCCATAACCGGTGAGATCAGAAGGATCAGCACACCTCCCACAACTCCCATAATCACACTGAGCCATACGAACCTCTTTGCATATGCTTTTGCATGCTCATACTTTTTCTCTCCAATGGTTTTGCCCAGATAGATTGCTGTCGCACTGGAAAGTCCGAATGCTACCACTGTTGCGAGCTGTCTGGCCACCTGTGCGACCGAATTCGCCGCAACCGCAGCACTTCCCATATGACCAAGCACTGCCGTATTGGTCGCAGTTCCAAGTCCCCAGAGCACCTCGTTTAAGATCACCGGGAATGCGTATTTCAGAAAATCCATATTTAAAACGTGCTCTGTTTTAAAAAAGTAGATGATCCTGAACTTGATATCTTTGTTCCACACTTTCGAGTACACACATACCAGTACCATCTCCAGGATTCTGGAAACCAGCGTTCCGATTGCTGCACCCTGCACGCCCATGGCGGGCATTCCGAGAAGTCCGAAGATCAAAATGGCATTGATCGTAATGTTGCAGAGCAGTGAACACAAATATACCATCGTTGCCACAACGACCCGTTCCACACTTCGCATAATATAAAGATAAGTCTGTGTGATTCCCATAAAAATGTAAGAAAAACTGACGATCCGCAAATACTTCACGCCCTCCTTAATCACCTCAGGTTCAATTGTAAATATTCGCAAAAGCTGCTCTGGCATGATCTGCGCTGCCAGAAAGAATAATGCAGTCACAAAAACCGCAGCCCGCATTCCAAGACCCAAAATCTTCTCAATTGTCCGCAGATCCTTTTTCCCCCAGTACTGTGCGGTCAGAACCGTTGCTCCGGATGTCAGCCCGAACAAAAACAACGTCATAATATACTGCACCTGCCCTGCAAGAGAAGATCCGGACAGCGCTGTCTCTCCTACGCGCCCCAGCATCACCACATCCGCAGCCGTTACACCCACATTGATCAGATTCTGAAGCGCCATCGGAATGACCAGCGCCAGTACACTCAGATAAAAATGCTTCCAGTCAATCTGCAGCTCATTTTCCTTTTTTCTCATAAACATCTTTTCTCTCCCATAAATTCCTTTTTCTTGTTTTTCCATCTCCTTTGCCAAAATTTGAAAAACACATGGCAATTATAACATGTTTTGAGATTTATCATATACTATACAGAATAAAATTTTTCAAAAGGTATTTCTTATGACATCATGTAATTACGAAACAGACTATTCTACTGTTATCGGCGAGCGGATTTTGCCGTTCGTTTTTTTGCTCAATACGGAGACTTCCGTTTTAACCCCAAAACCGGGATAATACCAACGATTTTGCTATGATATTGCAGGTGTTGGAACAGACACACCTCTCTATGCAGACTTAAGCCATTTCCTGCTTGATATCTGCAGCGCGATCACGCAGGAAGATATCCTGGATGTTACGGTCGTAATCAACGGAAACCCCCAGAACGTAATCTGGGGTGAAAATGTAGAACTCAAAACAATCCAACATCCGGATCCGCCAACCGGATGTACGGGACTGAAATTCGATTTCCCACTGGATAAAGTGGATGGTGAGATGCAGGTCTGCTTTTCTCTTGTCAGACCTTATGCGGTCGGCCCAGTCAATCTCTGTCTTTTCGGCGGCGGTCAGACAGCTTCCGGCCTGACCATATGCGGACCTTCCTGCGGTTCCACAGAATCCTGTGAATCTACGTTTTACCAGAAAGAAACCGTTTGCGTTCCTGTAACGGTCTCCCCGTTTGCACATCCCGGAACCGCCAGAACAATCTGCTGTGGCGATCCTGTCATCCACACCGGTCCGCAGTGTCCGGGCAGCAAAACCTCCTGCACATTTACTGTAACCCAGAGTCTCTGCATCCAGATCCCGATTGCTTTTGGTGCCGTTATTGAAACCGGCGAGGCTTCCGTCCAGTGCGGCGAGGCTTCCGAAACACCTTGCGACTGCTCCGATGAACCTTCCATCGAAACTCCAGTTGAGAGAACCCAGCCGGAAACCAGAGAACGCAAATTTTTCACCCGCTAGACTATTTTTAAACCGTCTGTTTAAAAAATAGTCTGCAGTAACAGTCAAAGAGTAAAAATCCTTTCCAACCGGATTTTTGCTCTTTTTCATATTCTTTCTTTATATTATAATAAACAAAGAGATTATTTTATAAAGGAGCTGGTTTTTATGTCACTTCATACCTCCGATCTGGTACTCGTTCCCGGGCAGCAGCTGCCGCCGCTTGAAACCATATCCGGATTTCAGGTACGTCCCGGATTTTTTCGCTTTTTCGGCGCGACTGTGATTCCGGGCGGTGTAAACTTTACCATACAGTCTCACGGGGCAACGTCCTGTGAATTACTTCTGTTTCATAAAGGCGAGGAAGAGCCTTTTGCCGTCCTCCCTTTCCCGGAACATTATAAGATCGGTTTTGTATACTCCATGATCGTGTTCGGATTTGATATCGAAGAATACGAGTATGCCTACCGTCTGGACGGCCCCTATGATGAAAAACAGGGACTGCGCTTTGACCCTGCCAAGATTCTTTTAGACCCATACGCCAGATCAGTTACCGGACAGAGCCACTGGGGCTGTGTCAATCATACTTCTCACGGCTACCGCGCCCGTGTCACACACAACAACTTTGACTGGGGAGACAGCCGTCACGCACAGATTCCCATGGAGGATCTGATCATTTACGAACTCCATGTCAGAGGATTTACGCAAGATTCCTCTTCCGGCGTCAAATGTCCCGGCACATTCCGGGGACTGGAGGAAAAAATTCCCTATCTGAAAGAACTGGGGATCAATGCTGTAGAACTGATGCCAATCTTTGAATTTGATGAGATGCGCAACGCACGGCTGATCGATGAAAATCAACTGATCGATTACTGGGGATACAATCCGGTCAGCTTCTTTTCTCCCAATTCCAGTTATGCCTCCAAAAAAGAGGAAAATAATGAAGGAACCGAGCTCAAGCATCTCATCCGCACGCTGCATGCCAACGGAATCGATGTCATCCTGGATGTGGTGTTCAATCACACCGCAGAAGGAAACGAACTCGGCCCGTGTTTTTCATTCAAAGGCTTTGACAACAACATTTACTACATGCTGACACCGGACGGATACTACTACAATTTCAGCGGATGTGGAAATACCTTAAACTGCAACCATCCGGTTGTAAGGGAGTTGATCTTAGACTGTCTGCGCTATTGGGTCACTGACTACCGGGTAGACGGTTTCCGTTTTGATCTGGCTTCCATTCTCGGAAGAAATGAAGACGGCTCTCCGATGAGTCAGCCTCCCCTTCTGCAGAGCCTTGCCTTTGATCCGATCCTTGGAAATGTAAAGCTCATTGCCGAAGCATGGGATGCGGGCGGACTCTATCAGGTTGGCTCCTTTCCGTCCTGGAGACGCTGGGCCGAATGGAACGGACGCTATCGGGATGACATGCGGCGTTTTCTAAAAGGGGATGACGGGCTTCATGAGACTGCTCTGAAACGGATCTTGGGCTCCCCGGATTTATACAATCCGCAGTACCGCGGGGGAAATGCTTCCGTCAATTTTCTGACCTGTCACGACGGATTTACACTGTGCGATCTATACAGCTATAATCAGAAGCATAACGAGGCAAACGGCTGGAACAATACCGACGGCTGTGATGACAACCACAGCTGGAACTGCGGAGAAGAAGGAGAAACTTCCAATCCCGAAATCCTCCGCCTGCGGCTGAAAATGATGCAAAATGCCTGTGCACTGCTGATGTGCAGCCGTGGTACACCAATGTTTTTATCCGGAGATGAATTTGCAGATACGCGATTTGGCAACAACAATCCATACTGTCAGGATAACGAAATCTCCTGGCTGGACTGGAGTCTGCTGTCCAAAAATCAGGCTCTGTTTGCATTCTTTCAATATATGATCGCATTTCGTAAACAGCACCCGGCCATCCGCAGAAATCTGGAGCCGAGCTACACCTCATATCCTTCCATGAGCGGTCACGGACTCACCCCAGAGCCGCCTGTTCCTTCCTCAGATTCTCACACTGCCTGTGTGATGTTCGCAGGATTTGATGAAAAGACCGGACAGGAAGATCTTGTATTTCTTGCAGTCAACGCACACTGGATTGCAAAACAACTTGTGCTCCCATCCCTTCCAAACGGTTATGTCTGGAAGATTGCAGTCAATACCGGAGACTTGCTGCATCAGACATTTTCGGGGAACGATATGCCGACTGCAGGACAGACTGTTTTGCTGGGAGAGCGATCTGTTATCGTATTTGCAGGCATGAAACAAGCAGAGACAGCCTCTCTATGAGACTGTCTCTGCCTAGCTTCATTCTGAATTTTATTCTTCCCCTTCAAAGGCTTCTTTTACTTTATCCATGAAACCTTTTCTTTTGGTTTTTTTCTCGCTTTTTTCCGGATTACTGTCATTTTGATGCAGTGAGTTTCCACTCAGTTCATCAAATCTGCGCAGTGCCTCTTTTGCCTCTGCACTGAGTTTTTCCGGCGTCTGGATCACCAGTGTCACATAGTGGTCTCCACGCACTGCGGAATTTCTCAGGGACGGGACTCCCTTGCCTTTTAATCGTACCTTTGTATCGGTCTTTGTACCTGGCTTAACATTGTAGATCACCGCTCCGTCCACAGTCTGAATCTTCACATCTCCACCGAGTGCTGCCTGTGCAAATGAAATCGGCACTGTTGAGAAAATGTGCATATCCTGACGCTGGAAGATCGGATGTCTGGATACGTTCACCTCGACCAGAAGATCTCCTCTCGGACCTCCGTTTGTACCCGGCTCTCCTTTTTCGCGGATGCGTACACTCTGTCCGTTGTCGATTCCTGCAGGAATGGTCACTTCAATCTTCTTCTTGCTTGAAGTGTATCCTGTTCCGGAGCAGGATGTACATTTTTCCTTGATCACCTTACCGGAACCACCACAGTTCGGACAGGTCTGGACGTTCTGTACCGTTCCGAAGAAAGACTGACTCGTATAGACAACCTGACCTTTTCCTCCACACTTCGGACACGTCTCCGGAGAAGTCCCCGGTTTTGCACCTGTTCCTCCACATGTCGTACATGGATCTTTTAAAATCACTTCCAGTTCTTTCTTACAGCCAAACACAGCTTCCTCAAATGTAATATGGATGCTCTTTCGAATATTCGCGCCTTTCATCGGGCCATTGTTCGCACGACCGCCTCTTCTTCCGCCGCCGCCAAACAAATCGCCGAAAATGTCTCCGAAAATATCTCCAAAATCTGCGCCGTTGAAGTCAAAGCCTCCAAATCCGCCAGCACCGCCTGCGCCGCCTTCAAACGCAGCATGACCGAACTGGTCGTACTGACGACGTTTTTCAGCATCACTCAGTACCGCATAGGCTTCGGATGCTTCTTTGAATTTCTTTTCTGCTTCGGCATCGCCCGGATTCATATCCGGATGGTACTTCTTCGCCAGTGCACGATACGCCTTTTTGATCGCAGCATCGTCAGCATCCTTGCTTACACCAAGCACCTCGTAATAATCTCTTTTTGACTCCGCCATAATAATCTACCTTTCATCCTTGATCCAACTCATAACCAAACAGGCGAGGGCACACCGCCGGAGCCTGAAAGACATGCCTTCCAGACTCCGGAAAAAGAGTGCTCTCTCCCGTCAGATTGATCTCTTAAACTTCTTTGTAATCTCCGTCTACTACGTCATCTCCCTGGAATCCTTCCGGTGCAGGACCAGCCTCCGGTGTCGGTCCGCCTGCAGCCCCTGCTCCTGCTGCACCTGCCTGCTCATACATCTTTGTGAACAGTTTCTGTGCACTTTCCATCAGTTTGTCTTTTGCTGCTTTGATCTCAGCAACCTGTGCATCGGATGTATCTTCCGGTGTAGATTTTGCAAGGATATCCTTGAGCGCCTGTACATCAGCTTCTACAGAAGATTTATCTGCTGCATCCAGTTTGTCTCCCACTTCTTTGAGTGCTTTTTCTGTCTGGAATACCATCGCATCAGCTTCGTTTCTTGTATCGATCGCTTCTTTTCTCTTCTTATCCTGTGCTTCGAATTCAGCAGCTTCTTTGACTGCTTTGTCGATATCTGCATCGGACATATTAGATCCTGCTGTAATTGTAATATGCTGTTCTTTTCCTGTTCCCAGATCTTTTGCAGATACATTTACGATACCATTTGCGTCGATATCGAATGTAACCTCGATCTGCGGGATTCCACGTGGAGCCGGAGGAATTCCATCCAGTCTGAACTGTCCGAGAGACTTGTTGTCTCTTGCGAACTGTCTTTCTCCCTGTACAACGTTGATATCAACTGCTGTCTGATTATCTGCTGCTGTAGAGAAGATCTGGCTCTTCTTTGTAGGAATTGTTGTATTTCTCTCGATCAGTCTTGTAGCAACTCCTCCCATTGTCTCGATAGACAGTGACAGTGGAGTTACGTCCAGAAGAAGGATATCTCCTGCACCTGCATCTCCTGCAAGTTTACCACCCTGAACAGATGCTCCTAAAGCAACACATTCATCCGGGTTCAATGATTTGCTAGGCTCTTTTCCTGTGAGGCGTTTTACTTCTTCCTGTACTGCCGGAATACGTGTAGAACCACCTACAAGAAGTACCTGACCTAATTCTGCTGCTGTGATTCCTGCATCAGAAAGCGCACGTGTTACTGGCTCTGCTGTTTTTTCAACAAGATCATGTGTCAGCTCGTCAAATTTTGCTCTTGTCAGGTTCATATCAAAATGCTTCGGTCCTTCAGCTGTTGCTGTGATGAACGGAAGGTTGATGTTTGTTGTTGTTGCAGAAGAAAGTTCTTTTTTCGCTTTCTCTGCTGCTTCTTTCAGTCTCTGAAGAGCCATCTTGTCTGTTGACAAGTCTACTCCTTCTTTTGCCTTGAAATCAGCCAGCATATAGTCTGTGATCTTCTGGTCAAAGTCATCTCCACCAAGTCTGTTGTTACCTGCTGTAGATAATACTTCGATAACTCCATCTCCGATCTCAATGATGGAAACGTCGAATGTACCACCACCAAGGTCATATACCATAATCTTCTGCTCTTTTTCGTTGTCAAGTCCATAAGCAAGTGCTGCTGCTGTTGGCTCGTTGATGATACGTTTTACGTCCAGACCTGCGATCTTACCTGCATCCTTTGTTGCCTGACGCTGTGCATCGTTGAAATAAGCCGGCACTGTAATAACTGCTTCTGTTACTTTCTCTCCAAGATATCCTTCTGCGTCTGCTTTCAGTTTCTGAAGGATCATTGCAGAAATCTCCTGTGGAGAATATTTTTTATCATCGATCGCTACTTTATAATCTGTACCCATCTCTCTTTTGATAGAAGAGATTGTCTTGTCTGCATTGGTAACTGCCTGACGTTTTGCAGGCTCTCCTACCAGACGTTCTCCTGTTTTTGTAAATGCAACTACAGATGGTGTTGTTCTTGCTCCTTCTGTGTTGGCGATAACTGTTGGCTGTCCACCTTCCATAACAGCTACACAGCTGTTTGTTGTTCCTAAATCAATACCAATGATTTTTCCCATGATTATTTCCTCCTTATTAGTTTGCCACTTTTACCATACTATGTCTTACTACACTGTCTCTGTACAGATAACCCTTCTGGAATTCTTCTGTAATGATATTCTCTCCAACTTCTTCATCTTCTACATGCATCACTGCATTGTGAAAATCCGGATCAAATTCCTGGTCAACCGCTTCAATCGGTTTTACGCCAATCTCTTCGAGTGTAGTCATCAGCTGTTTATAAATCTTCTCCATTCCTTCTGCAAACGGGTTGGACTTTTCTTCCTCCGGTACAGCTGCGATTCCTCTTTCGAAGTTATCCACAACCGGAAGAATCTTTTCTATGATATCTTTCGCACCGATTTCGTACATCTGAGATTTTTCTTTTTCTGTACGCTTGCGGAAGTTATCAAACTCTGCCATCTGACGAGTGAGTCTGTCAGTCAGTTCCTCAATTTTCTCGTCTTTTTTATCTTTTTTATTCTTTCTGCCAAACTTCTTCATGAAACCGGATCCCTCTTCAGAACCCTCCGTTTCTTCTGTTGGCTCTGCAGCCTCTTCAGCTGCTTCTTCCACAGTCTCTTCTGTGTCCTGTTCTTCGGCCTCTTTGTAAGCTTTGGCTTTTGCTTCTTCCACCGCTTCTTTGACCATCTCTTCTTTACTCATATTCTCTGCCACCAGCAATCACCTTCCTATTCTTTCGGGTCTTTATAATAAATTGCATCCAACTCGCTCTGCAGAGTTTTCAGCGTCTTCATGACATGTTCGTAATCCATACGCTTGGGACCGATGATACCGATCGTACCTTTCATGCCTTCTCCCAATTCGTAGGTTGCTGTTACGACGCTGCAGTCTTTCATTGTCTTGACCGGAGTCTCATCCCCAATGTAGACCTGAATCCCGTGATTTTCTTCACTTGCCAGTGTCTCTGTCACCAGATCCGCCAGCTGCTGCTTCTCTTCAAATGCACTGATAATCTCCTGAGCACTCTGCTTATCGCTCAGCTCCGGATATTTGAAAATGTTCGTCGCACCACTCGTGTAGATCTCCATATCATCATCTACATGAATAATCTCCGCCACGGCATCCAGCACATCACTGATCACCCGGCTGTGAATTCCTGCCTGCTCCTTCAATCGTGCGATCAGACCAAGATTGATCTGTTCGATCGACATGCCGTTGAGTGTTGTATTCAAAAGCATATTCAGCTTCAGAAGCGTCTCACCGGCAAGCACCTCACCAACCTGTATGATCTTGTTCTTGATCACGTTTCCATTCATCACGATCACTGCCACGATCTGTTCCTGATCCACCTGTGAAAGCTGAATGAACTTCAATGTGTTCCGGCTGTTCACAGGAGCGGAAACCATCGTTGCATAATTGGTATTCACAGCAAGCACTTTCGCAGCCTGCTTCAGCACCTGATCCACTTTATCGGATTTTTCAAGCATCGTGTTGCGCAGCTCTGTGATCTCGTGCTCCTTTTCCTCCATCAGCATATCCACATACAAGCGGTAGCCTTTGTCGGAAGGAATCCTTCCTGCCGAAGTGTGCGGCTGGAAAATGTATCCCAGATCCTCCAGATCAGCCATCTCGTTGCGTATCGTCGCAGAACTCAAATTCAAATCCGTGTATTTGGAAAGTGTTCGGGAACCAACAGGCTCTCCGGTCTCCAGATAGTTTTGGATAATCGCTTTTAAAATCGTGAGCTTACGCTCGCCAAGTTCTGTATTCAATCCCATCAGACCTTCCTTTCTCTCACCTGAGGTTTTTCTTATTAGCACTCCTTTGTTTTGAGTGCTAACACCTTCCGTATATTAAGATAGCACCATGGTCTGTATTTGTCAACCATGTTTATATATTCTTTATACTTTTTATATTTCCCCTTGTTTCCAATTTATAACCCTGTACTTTTTTCACTTCTAATACAACAGCTTATTTCCTTTTTCGCAAATCTCATAAATCTCATCATACTTCGCTTCGATCATCGGCGTCAGTTTTTCCGTCTGGTTTCTCACAATTTTCTTATAAAGGAAATACGGCAGGATCCATCCCAGAAATCCGGGAATCGCAAAAATAATACACAAAAGGATTTTCGGCGGATCTGCTGTCACCGCAAACGTAGAACATGCAATAAATGCAGTTCCGATCACTCCTGCTGCCAGCGCCCATATTGTCGCTTTCGATGTCTTACTGTTTTCCAGCGACTGAATTTCCCGGACACAGGCTTCAAAGTTTCGCTGCAGCCTTGTAAGCTCCGTTTTATTTACAATTTTCCGATCACGTTTCAATCGCAGAGTCATCATCTTCTCGGCCTCCGGATGACGACTCTGGCTGCTCTGCGGCAGATTGTCATCCGGTTCCCACCCAAAATTCTCATATCCATCTAACAAAAAAGAGGCCTGACTGCTGTTTGCACTCACTTCTTTATATTCATATGCCACAAAATTTCTCTGTGACTTTTCTGTCTTTTTCATAACTGACCAAACTCCTTTCCCGCCATGGGCAGTGTCACAATAAACGTACTGCCCTGTTTTTCTTCACTTAGGACCTGAATCTCCCCATCCATAAGCTCCAGCACCTGTTTTACCATTGCCATCCCCAGTCCGTTTCCCTCTTTGGAATGAGACGTATCTCCCTGATAAAATTTATCAAATATATGTTTCATGGTATTTTTGCTCATACCGCAGCCGGTATCCGATACAGAGATTGTCACCCCCTGCTCATCCGACAACTGACGAACCGTGATCACACCGCCCAGCTCGGTAAACTTGACCGCATTAGACAGCAGATTATTCCACACCAGTTCCATCAGATCCTGATCCGCATAAATTTCTGCCCGATCCTCCATTTCTACTTCCATCTCGATCTCTTTTTTCTCCCAGGCAGATTCATATTGCAGAATGCAGTCACATAACTGTCTGCACACATCATACACTTCTGCCTCCGGCTGTATTTTCTGGTTTTCCAGCTTATTCAGCTTTAAAATATTGCTGATCAGATCAGACAGGCGCGTTGCTGTATTTTCAATGGCTTCCCCATATTCTCTGCGCTGTTCCTCCGACAACGCATCCCTCTGCAAAAGTTCCGCATAATTTTTAATAATAGAAAGCGGTGTTTTCATCTCATGAGAAACATTTGACACAAAATCTGTTTTCAGCGTTTCAATGCTCCCTAGTTCTTCCACCATCTTATTAAAATCCAGAATCATGACATCCAGATAATCCCGTTTCTCCATTGTATGAAATGTAGGTACATAGACGGAAAAATCTCCGTTCGCCACTTTTCTGGTAGCCTCTGCCATTTTATACAGTGGTTCTTCGTAGGTTCTTTTTACCTTCCATCTGGTAAACAGCGTCAGTCCCATGGCAACCATTCCCCAGTAACACATCGGCACCACGGTCATCACCGCTTTATTCCAGCCTGCCGAATTCATAAACACGATCAGTCCGGTATGTATCCCCGACATCAGAAACAGAACCCCAATATAGATTCCAAATAAAGAAACCGGAAATAAACTTTGCTTTACTTTTCCCCTTTGTTCCTCTCGTTCTTTCATTGCAGCACCACCTTGTATCCAAGCCCGCGGACTGTCACAATCTTAAATCCGTCACAGGCTGACAGTTTATCTCTGAGTTTTGTAACATAAACATCCACAGCCCTCAGACTGGTATCTGTCTCCACACCCCAGAACTCGTCCATGAGCTGCGCTCTGGAAAACGTTTTTTTCGGATAAGACAAAAGCTTGTAAATAATATTAAATTCTCTTGTAGTAAGACTGATCTCTTCTCCGTCAATTTCTGCACTCATAGCATCCGCATCCAGTATCAGATTTCCCACCGTAATTTTTCTTTCCATCTCTATATTTGCCCTGCGGAGCAATGCCCTTACACGAAGAAGCAGTTCATCCAGTTCTATCGGCTTTACCATATAGTCGTCGATCCCGAGCTGAAACCCTTTCCGCTTGGACGGCAGATCATCTTTTGCCGACATAAACAGGATCGGAATCGTCTCATTTATCCGGCGAACTGTCCCGGCAAACTCAAACCCGTCAATCTCCGGCATCATAATATCAGAAATAATCAGCTGGTACACCGTATGATACATTTCCTCATATGCCGCAGCTGCCGACAGACACCCCTTCGCCTGAAAACCACTGTCATTCAGATAGGTACATACAATCTGATTTAATTTTTCATCATCTTCCACTACAAGTATACGAATCATTTTTATCTTCTCCTTTTGTATCTCTTCCCATTTTCCTAAAATACAGGACGATCCTAACACATTTTTGTTTTCGTTTTGTTTGTGAATTATGTACAAATTGTAAACAAAAAACAAGGTGCGGTCAATTTTTTCTTCTGACGCACCTGTTTCTGACTCTTTTATTTTAAAGATTTGATAAATTAAATGAGACAAAGTAAATCCACAACTCCTTTGCAATCTCTGGTGCTGCATAACTCCATGCAATACTCATGCACATCCCGATTCCAACTGTACCAATCATTGCAATCAATACTGTAGCTATCGTCTTTTTGGACACTCTGCCTGCCTTGTTCTTTTCTTTCACATTCTCATACCTGCCTTTCTTTGTTTGATGGTATGAGAATAGCACTCTTTTGTTTATCCAATGTTTGATATTTGTTTCTGAATTATTAAAAGCTTCAAAATCTTTTCCTACAGCAGAAATTCGCAGAACACATAATTGCTGACATCAATCCCTCTTTTTGTCAGCCGGATTTTATCCTCTTTCACTTCTAACATTTTTTCCTGCTCCAGTTTTTCAATCACGTCTCCGTAGATTTCTTCTATCGTATTTCCAAAACAATTCTCAAACTGGATTCGGGAGATTCCCTGCATCTTTCGAAGTCCCAGAAACATAAATTCTTCCATGGCATCTTCCTTTGTCAGCACTTCGATTTCTTCCCGCAGATCTTCTCCTGATCCTATTCTTTCTATATAAGAGATCATATCTGTACAAAGATGGTATCTGGTATTGGAAATAAAAGACGAGGCTCCCAGACCGATCCCTAAATACTCTACTCTGCTCCAATACCCCAGATTGTGTCTGCACTCTTTTCCTTCCCGTGCATAATTGGAAATCTCATAGCGATGAAATCCATATTCTTCCAGAATTCCCTCTGTCCGCTCATACATCTGCCGCTCTGCATCTTCATCCGGAAGAGGCGGATATTTCTCCTGATCTGTCTGTCCTTTTCCATACCACTGATAAAATCGGGTTCCTTCCTCAATGATCAGACTGTACGCAGAAATATGCTCCGGATGTAATTCTGCCACCGTACGAAGGGTGTGCTCCCAGCTTTTTACGGTCTGTCCGGGAATGGCTGAGATGAGATCAATGTTGATATTATCAAATCCTGCCTGCCGTGCCATGTCATAGGATTCCCTAAATTCTTCATACGTATGGATTCGTCCCAGCATTTTCAGTTCCTCATTGTTGACAGACTGTAATCCGAAACTGATCCTGTTGATTCCCGCCTGTTTCCATCCTTCTAGTTTTTCTTCCGTCACAGTTCCCGGATTTGCTTCGATTGTAATCTCCGCATCCCTGTCGATGGTAAATACCTGTCTCAGCATTTTAAAAATCTCACCCATCTGTTCACACGACAAAATGGACGGAGTTCCTCCGCCCACAAAAACAGAAGATACCTGGTAAGATGAAGCAACTTCGCGGTATCTTTGTATTTCTTTTTTTAATGCATCCACATACTCCGCTTTGGCTGCATCATTTGCCGGTGCAGACAAAAAGTCGCAATAGGCACATTTCTGTACGCAAAACGGAATGTGGATATATAATTCTAATTTCTGCATCATACAGTCCTCTCTCTTATTGATAGGTACAGTATAATACAATCTGTTTTTGCTGTATACCTTTATCCCACAGAAAAAACAGTCAAAATGATCAGAAAATTTTCTCCATTTGCCTCCGGGAAATGGTAAAAATGACTTTCCGGAACAACTGCCTCCCACTCTTTGGTTGCTTCTGAAGGCTCTGGTCTTCTGCTGATATTCACCTGCTCCCGATCCCTCGGTGTCTCAAAATATGAGAACAGCAGATTTTCATGCAGAGAAATCATCTGGTAACGATCCCCCACGAGAAGACCTTCCCGCACAATCGACTGGTGATGACCAACATAGGAGCTTACCTTCTACGGATATAAAACTGCAATTCGTCCGCACCGTGCTTCCGGCGTTTTTTTCCGCTTCCACACCTCCACGGATTTCGGCTCATCGAACCAGAAGACCGGATACATATACAGCCAGCGGCGTTTTGTATTTCCCCCGCCTTTTACGGATGGCCACACCTCCAAAAACTCCTGCAGATCTAAAAACCACCCTTCTGCAATCTGCTCCATATTCTTTTCCCAGAGATGCTCTGACAGCTCCGGAATTTTTTTCCAATATATTCCACATAGAAAAGTAACATATTTTGACAACATTGCGCAGACTGCTGATCAGCTCTGCCCCCCCTTTTCAAGATACAGTGTCACATTACTTTTCAATACGATCGTTCCACTTAAAAACTGACCGGTCGGGACAATGACACGTCCGCCTCCTGCCACTGTACAGGCATCCACTGCCGCCTAAATCGCTGCTCTGTTGTTTGTTGTGCCGTCTGCGACTGCACCATAGTCTGTTATTCTATAATCCATCGTTTATTTCCTCCATTCCAGAGAATCAATCCCATCCATAGAAATTACCTCTCCCTCTTGTCCTGCCACCTGAATATCCTCCAGTACCAGAGTTTTGATATTTCTCGCAAAAATTCCCATTTTACAGATATTCTGATCAATTCCATCCATCATCGCCGGCTGTCCACTGGCTGCATCTTCTGCATAGCTGACCTGAATGTGCTTCATTTCCACACGCTCAATTTTCTGCTCCGGGAGACCGTAGAAAAACGCAGCTGCCACATGACAGTTTTTAGCCTGAATATTACGAAAACACAGTTCTTTGATCTGTGGAGTTCTCTCATCCACCGCAAGCGGCTCCTTGCACTGTACATACTCGCTGTGTCCGTCCGGATCGCAGAAATAGAAACTGTTGATCACAAACGGAGTCAGCACAGAATCCATCCTGATATCTTCAAACAAAATACCGTCGATCACAGCATCCTTACCGCGTCCTCTTCTTGTCTTGATCCGAAGCCCCCGGTCTGTATTGAGAAACACACACTGTCTTGCCTGCAAATTTTTGATTCCTGCCGCCATCTCACTCCCCAACGTAATTGAACCATGCCCATCCCGCATACAGCACTGGCGGATTCTGATATTGGAAGAAGGAACTTTGTATTTTGCTCCCACGGAAATTTTACCTGACTTCACGGCAATGCAGTCATCGCCCACAGAGAACAGACATCCTGTGATTTCTACATCGTCGCAGGATTCCGGATTCAATCCGTCTGTGTTCGGGGAAACCTTGGGTCCAAGCACCGTCACTCCAATAAATTTCAGATGACTGCAAAAATACGGATGAATATTCCAACTCGGACTATTCTGTACTGTGATTCCGGTAATTGTCACATCCTCACATCGATTCAAAAAGATCATACGCGGTCTTGCCGCACCACGAACCTCTTTTGCATCCAGCCACCAGTTTTCCCAGGAAGCATTTCCATCAATTGTACCTTCTCCGCAAATCGTCACATCCTTTATGCCGATTCCATTCATGATTCCGGCAAACATATTCTGGGCTTCTCCTTCCCAGGTTCCGAGAATATATTCGTTTTCCTGATCCTCACTCTGGTAAGTTCCCCTTAGAATTGAAAACCTCTCACGCTCTGTATATGCCGAAAGCACTGCACCTTTTGCCAGCTCCATTGTGAGATGATCTTTCAGAAACAGACTGGTCACTCGATACGTTCCTTCCGGAATCAGCACACGACTGTTTCTCGGGCATGACATGATCGCTGCCTGAATATATGTCGTATCGTCCTGTACGCCATCTCCCTTTGCACCAAAATCACGCACATTCAATGTATAATCCTGTGTATCTGTGCAGAACATAATCTCAGCTGCTTCTTCCCCTCTTTCTACAGAAACATGATACTCTTTGCCAGGCTCCAGACCCTGCAGGAGATTCACAACCTGCCTGCTCTCTTTGTAAAACACTCCATTTAAAGATATCCGACAAGGTTCTTCCATCTCGTAAACACTTCCTTCACAACATTCCAGAGCCGCTGTACGTGCATGTTTCCAAATTACGTTTAACTCCATTTTGATCTCCTTTATGTATTTTCCACACATTGTAACAGCTTACATTATTTATTTCCACCTATTCACATTTCTATTTCCTTATCAATCGTATGTTATCATTGTGTTTTTTAATTGTCAATTATGTATTTTATATAATAATCACCTGCAGATTTATATAAAATATACAATACCATTTTCGAAAATCATATGCTATTATAGTAGAAAACCACTCTCCTTCTTTGCAATTAGTGTTAGCACTTACATTTTGGATTGGTTTCTGAAATTTTTAAGGAGCATTCAGTTATGAATATATATGATATTTCTCAAAAGGCAGGGGTATCCATTGCCACTGTTTCGCGGGTTTTAAACGGCAGTGAAAAAGTCAGCGAAAAAACCCGAAAAAAAGTGCTTGCTGTCATGGAAGAAAACAGCTACACACCAAATGCCTTTGCCAGAAGTCTCGGACTGAATTCCATGCACACTGTTGGGATTCTCTGTTCCGACTCCTCGGACGTTTACCAGGCACAGGCAATTTATTATCTGGAGCGGGAGCTTCGCAAGAATTCCTATGCATCCATGCTCTGCTGCACAGGGTATGAGCTTTTGGAGAAACAGAGCTATTTGAACCTGCTTTTGTCCCGCAATGTAGACGCTGTCCTTCTGATCGGTTCTCACTTTATCGAGAACTCTCCGGAGGAAAACCGCTATATTCTGGAGGCCGCTTCCAAAATCCCTGTTTTTATCTTAAACGGAGAATTAAAAGGAGACAATATATACTCCATTCTCTGCGATGACTATATGGCATTGAAAGATATGACAGACCTGGTCTTCGCCAGAGGATCTGAATCCCCGATTTATTTATACCGAACGCTCAATTACAGCGGACAGAAAAAAATCCAGGGATTCCTGGATTCGTGTGCGGAACATGGACTGGACATATCTCAGAAAAATGCGTTTTCCGCACCGGGAGACTTGCACAAAGCATGTTCTATCTTAGAACAACTCGATGCAGACGGCATTTCTTTTGACTGTGTCCTTGCTGCAGATGACGAACTCGCCACAGGCGCTGTAAAATACGCACTGAAAAAGCACCTTCGAGTTCCCGAGGATTTTCAGGTGACTGGATACAACAATTCCGTACTCGCCGCTTGCAGTACACCAGAGATCACAACCATCGACAACCGGGTAGAATATATGTGCGTCACTGCCGTGTCACAGATGATGCAGGTATTTCAGAAAGAAATTCCGCCTTCCAGAACAATGTTTTCCGGAAATATTGTAAAAAAACAGACAACAAAATGATGGCAGGAGCGTAAGGCTTCTGCCATCATTTTAAAAGCTATTTTATTTTTGCACCTTCTACAACCAATTCTTCTTTGTACTCTTCTCCATAAGTAGCTACCAGTGTCTCATCATAATCTTTATGGAAGAACTGCTCTTCTTTCAGAGATGGAATTTCCTCATTGATCCAGTTTAACAACGTTTCATTTCCTTTCGCACCATCAATATCAGACTTGTCGTCTTGATCATTAATAAAAAATAATTGCACAAGAAGTGGTGTATTTCTGCTGAGTTCTATGTACATCACTGCTATTTGCCTAAAAAAAGAATTCGCTCATTTTGTAGGATAAAAGAAATGCCGACTCATAACCCGATTAACCCCCGTTATAAATCGACACCCCAATCATAATTTACCTATCCAGTTCTCTTTGATTCTTTCGCAATGTTTTTTTGCGACTTGTCACCATACACTGCCTACTCTTTTTCACAAACAAGACTTACATCGGCGTTCCCACCTCGATCAGATTACCGTCCAGATCATAAAACCGAACCACCTTCTGCCCCCAGCTATGTGTCGTAAGACGATTGACATACTGGATAGAAGGATACAAATTTTCTAATTTTTGAACAAATTTTTCTATCTCACGTTCTTCAAAATACAGTTCGCAGGAATTGCTCTCTGGAATAATTTCTTTTTCAAGGAACTTCTTCCAGATTTTTTCTTCCTGCAGTACCAGACCTTCTGTTAAAATCATATTCCCATCATTATCAAGCACCACATTAAGGCCAAACAAGTCATGATAAAACTGCTTTGATTTTTCAATATCTTTCACAACGATCAATATATTTTTTAATTTCATTCTGTTTTTTCTCCTTCCATATCCGTTCCTATTGTATTTATAATTGGATTATACATAACTCTATATTTTTTGTATATCTTTATTTTCAAAACAAAAAAGACGCCTCCACCGGGAAACGCCTTTTTGTTCTTTATTCTGCCACTGCTTTGTGATGTTTATCTTTATAAATGACCAGATACATCCCAAGATGGTCACGGAATGTAAGGATGCGAAGCATAGAAAGGATGTCAATGCACAACTTTTTGAATCCTTCAAATACGTTTGCTACACTCTCATCTTCCACTTCCCAGAAGATTACCTGTTCCGTATGCAAAACGGGTAATTAGTGCAATTTTACAATTCGGTTTCATAGTTTAACTTTTCTCCTTTAATATACTTCTTCTAAGTCAAACTCAAAATAGCGTACCGCATTATTATATGAAATATCTTTTATAATTTTCCCCAACATCCGCTCATCATCCGGGTATTCTCCATTCTCTACCCAGTCCCCAATTAATTCGCAAAGAATTCTTCTAAAATACTCATGTCTGGAATAAGACAAAAAACTTCTGGAATCTGTCAGCATTCCAAGGAAATTTCCAAGAAGTCCCAGGTTTGCCAGAGATGTCATCTGTTTGATCATTCCAGTCTTGTGGTCATTAAACCACCATGCAGATCCCTGCTGAATCTTTCCTGCCACACCCGCATCCTGAAAACATCCAAGAATCGTTCCGATGGCTTCATCGTCATTTGGATTCAGACTGTAGATAATCGTCTTTGGAAGACTGTTTTTCTCGTTCAATGCATTGAGAAAATCTGCCATCTGTGCGGACGGTGCATAGTTATTGATACAGTCATATCCGGTATCCGGTCCAAGCTGTGCATAACGGGCTGCATTGTTGTCTCTCTTACATCCATAATGAAGCTGCATTGCCCAGTTTCTCTTTGTATACTCCTCTGCTGCAAATGCCATAAATGCTGTTTTAAATTTCAGTTCTTCTTCTTTTGTCAGCATTTCACCCTGTTTGCGTTTTGCAAAGATCTTTTCCAGATTTTCTTCTGTTTCCGGCACATACATCACATATTCCAACGCATGATCGCTGGCACGACATCCCATTTCTTCAAATGCATCCATTCTCTTCTTTAATGCCATTTTTAGATCTGCAAACATTTCGATCTGACATCTTGCAGCCTGTCCCAGTTTTTTCAGATATTCTGCATAATCCGGCTTTTCGATATTCATTGCTTTGTCCGGTCTCCATGCAGGAAGTACCTGTACCTCAAAGCTATCGTCTGCCGCCAGTTCTTTATGCCAGTAGAGGCTGTCTGCAGGATCGTCTGTTGTACAGATTAAAGTAACACCAGAACGGCGGATCAGATTCCGTACGCTCATGGATGGCTCCTGTAATTTCTGATTGCAGAGATTCCACACCTCTTCTGCAGTTTCTCCATTTAATACGCCATGATAACCAAAATATCGCTTTAATTCCAAATGACTCCAGTGGAACAACGGGTTTCCCACAGCTTTTTCCAGCGTTTCCGCCCATTTTTGAAATTTTTCCCGTGCAGGCGCATCACCTGTGATATAGTACTCATCCACACCGTTTGAACGCATCTGTCTCCATTTGTAATGATCTCCGCCCAGCCATACCTGGGTAATATTTTCAAAACAGACATCTTTTGCAATCTCTTCCGGATTGATATGGCAATGGTAATCCAGAATCGGCATTGTTTCTGCAAAATCATGATACAACTTCTGTGCTGTAGGAGTGCTCAGCAGAAATTCTTCATCCATAAATGGTTTCATCTCTTATTCCTCCTGTTGATTTGTTATTTTCCTCGTTTTTTGTAAGCCCTTACATTTGTAAATTATATTTCTTCGTTAATAAAAAGTCAATTACTCTTTTATTAGCGTTTTGCACAATATTTTTCTTGATTTTTTGTACATTTTTCCATTGACTTATAATCAAAAAGGTTGTATTTTAATTGTAAATGCTTACATTTTGTTTTCTTTCTATATTTTCATTATGGAGGTTTTTATGGATTCAACACACACTTTTATTCAGATTCATCCAAAAGACAATACAGCAGTTGCACTCACTTCTTTAAAGAAGGACAGCGTATTAAATCTGGATGGACACATGTATACTTTATTAGAAGACATTCCCCAGGGACACAAATTTGCACTGGAAAAAATCAGCGCCGGGAGTGCCGTGATCAAATACGGTTCCCCGATTGGTTATGCAACAGAAGATATTTCGGCCGGTTCCTGGATCCACACTCATAATATGAAAACAGGACTTGGAGATCTTCTGGAGTATTCTTATCAGAAAGAATTCACTTCTTTAGAACCACAGGAAGAACGGTTCTTTGAAGGATACAGAAGGACGGACGGAAAAGCCGGTGTCCGCAATGAAATCTGGATCATCCCGACAGTTGGCTGTGTCAACAGCATCGCAACCTCTGTTGCTGCCAGAGCAAAAGAATTTCAGCCGGACAGTGTAGATGCGATCGTCGCATTCCCGCATCCTTACGGATGTTCTCAAATGGGAGATGACCAGGAGCACACCCGCCAGATCCTTGCAGATCTGCCATCCAAATGCAGCAGGCGTTCTAGTCCTCGGCCTCGGATGCGAAAACAGCAATATTGAGGAATTAAAAAAATATATCGGAACCGTGGATGAAGATCGCATCAAATTCCTGGTTGCTCAGGAAGTGGAGGATGAAATAGAAGCATCTCTTGCCTGCATCAGACAGCTCTGTGATTATGCCTCCACCTTCCAGAGAGAAAAAATTTCCTGTAAAGAGCTTGTCATCGGAATGAAATGCGGAGGTTCTGATGGATTATCCGGAATCACCGCAAATCCGACAGTTGGTGCTTTTTCCGATCTGCTCATCGCCCGCGGCGGTACTACAATCCTCACAGAAGTGCCGGAAATGTTCGGGGCAGAGACTCTGCTGATGAACCGCTGCAGGGATGAAGCTGTTTTTGATAAAACAGTAGACCTGATCAATTCTTTTAAAAACTACTTTAAAAGCCACAATCAGACCATCTACGAGAACCCTTCTCCGGGAAATAAAAAGGGAGGTATCTCCACACTGGAAGATAAGTCTCTTGGATGTACCCAGAAATCCGGTTCTGCCCCGGTCGCTGATGTGCTCTCCTATGGACAGTCTGTGCAGACAAAAGGACTCAATCTTTTGAGCGCTCCCGGAAATGACCTGGTAGCCTCTACTGCACTTGCAGCTTCCGGTGCACAAATTGTACTGTTTACAACGGGACGCGGAACTCCTTTTGCCTCTCCGGTTCCGACTGTAAAAATATCCAGTAATACAAAACTCTATGAGAATAAGAAAAACTGGATCGACTTCAATTGCGGTGCGCTGGTAGACGGCGGTTCTATCCCGGAGATGGGAGAATCTCTTTTTGACTATGTTCTGGAGGTTGCTTCCGGACGTCCGGTCAAAGCCGAGGAAGCAGGATTCCACGATATGGCCATTTTCAAACAGGGTGTGACTCTGTAACAATAGATGAATATGATTTTCAGAAAGGACAATTTTTGCTATGAAACAGTTAAATTACCAGACCTTACAGGATTTAAATTATGATGGATATTTATTAAACGAAGCTCCGGAACGCGTTTTACAGTTCGGAGAAGGAAACTTTATGCGCGCATTTGTCGATTTCTTTATCGATAAAATGAATGAAACTGCAAATTTTAATTCCAAGGTTGTACTGGTACAGCCAATTCCAAAATTCACAACTCCGGATGTGGGAGATTTTATCAATGAACAGGAAGGTCTCTACACACTGTATTTACGTGGTTCCGAAAACGGACAGGAAGTCTCTTCCAAACGGGTAATCTCCTGTATCAGCCGCTGCTTAAATGCATACAGCGACTATGAGGCAGTTATGGAATGTGCAAAAAATCCCGAACTGCGTTTCATCACCTGCAATACAACAGAAGCCGGAATCGTATATGATCCGTCCTGTCAGTTCACTGATACTCCGGCAAACAGTTTTCCGGCAAAGCTGACACAGTTTCTGCATAAACGTTTTGAAGCATTTCAGGGAGATGTCAAAAAAGGATTTATCATCCTCTCCTGCGAACTGATCGACAACAACGGAAAAGAACTGGAAAAATGCGTCTTAAAACACGCTGCCGACTGGAATCTGGGCGAAACTTTCACTAAATGGATCAAAAAGGCAAACCTCTTCTGCTCTACTTTGGTAGACCGGATTGTAACCGGTTATCCACGCTCTGATGCGGACAATTTAAATCAGGAAAACGGCTATATTGACAAGGTGTTAAACACCGGTGAAATCTTCGGATTCTGGGTAATCGAAGGACCGCAGTCCATCAAAGAGGAATTTCCTTGTGATGCGGCAAATCTTCCGATTCTGATCACGGATGACCACAAACCATACAAACAGCGGAAAGTCCGCATCTTAAACGGTGCTCATACTTCCATGGTACTCGGTGCTTACCTTGCCGGACAGGACATTGTAAGAGACTGTATGAAGGATGATGTCATCCGTGGTTACATGAATCAGGCAATCTATAAAGAGATCATTCCGACACTGACTCTGCCGGAAGAAGAACTGATGAGCTTTGCTGCGTCCGTGACGGATCGCTTCCAAAATCCGTTTATCGATCATGCACTGCTCTCCATTTCTCTGAATTCGACTGCAAAATGGAAAGCCCGTGTGCTTCCTTCTCTGGAAGGATACCTGGAAAAAACAGGGCAGGTTCCTCCTTGCCTGAGTGCCTCCCTCGCTTTTTACCTGGCATTTTATAAAGGCATTGGATTTGTGGACGCAACTTTTACCGGGGATCGAAATGGCAAAAACCAGTATCCGATTTCTGACGATCCGAAAGTTCTGGAATTCTATGACGCACACAAAGACGATTCTGCCGCTGACTATGTTCACGCCGTCTTAAGCGAAACGTCCTTCTGGGGAAAAGATCTGACAACACTTGCCGGACTCGAAGAAACTGTTGTAAAGGACTTTACTTTTATTCAGGAAAAAGGATGTTATGAATTGATGAAACAGATTGTGAATGCTGCAGAATAATCAAATGTATGGGAAAACAAAAACCTCACCATTTCTTTGGCGAGGTTTTTTGTATTTCTCTAATTTTCATCCAGCTTCAATACGCTCATAAACGCTTTCTGCGGAATCTCTACGTTTCCGACCTGGCGCATTCTCTTCTTTCCTTCTTTCTGTTTTTCCAACAGCTTTTTCTTACGGGAAATATCACCGCCGTAGCACTTGGCAAGCACGTCTTTTCGCATTGCTCTGACGGTTTCTCTTGCGATGATCTTGCTTCCCACTGCTGCCTGGATCGGGATCTCAAAAAGCTGTCTTGGAATCTCTTCTTTGAGCTTCTCACACATCTTTCTTCCACGCTCATATGCTGTTGCACTGTGTACAATAAAAGAAAGTGCATCCACTTCTTCTTTATTGATCAGAATATCCAGTTTTACCAGCTCTGACTGCTCGTATCCCAGCATCTCATAATCGAAAGACGCATATCCTCTGGAACGGGATTTCAACGCATCAAAGAAATCGTAAATAATCTCATTCAATGGCAGATGATAATGAATCACTGCACGCTTTTCTTCGATATACTCCATTCCCTGATATACACCCCTGCGCTCCTGACACAGATCCATGATCGCACCGATAAACTCAGAAGTCACCATAATCTCTGCTTTTACCATCGGCTCTTCCATGTATTCAATCTCCGCCGGATCCGGCATATTCGTCGGATTGGTCAGATCGATCACTTCTCCGTTTGTCTTATGGATCTTATAAATAACACTCGGCGCAGTTGTCACCAGATCCAGATTGTACTCTCTCTCCAGTCGCTCCTGTACGATCTCCAGGTGCAGAAGTCCAAGGAAACCACAGCGGAATCCAAACCCAAGGGCCACGGAAGTCTCTGCCTCGAACTGCAGCGCTGCATCATTCAGCTGCAATTTTTCCAGTGCATCCCGCAAATCCGGATATTTTGCTCCATCTGCCGGATACAGCCCACAGTACACCATCGGGTTGACTTTTTTATATCCCGGCAGAGGTTCTGCACAAGGACGTGCGGCATCTGTGATCGTATCACCCACACGGGTATCTTTTACATTTTTTAAGCTGGCCGTGATATACCCAACCATCCCGGCGCTTAATTCCTCACAAGGAATAAACTGTCCTGCACCAAAATAACCGACTTCGACTACATCGGCCTGGGCTCCTGTTGCCATCATCCGGATCGTTGTTCCTTTTTTCACGCTTCCCTCTTTGATCCGACAAAATACGATTACCCCTTTGTAGGCATCATAAACCGAATCGAAGATCAATGCTTTTAACGGCTCTTTCGGATCTCCCTCCGGTGCCGGAATCTTCTTCACGATCTGCTCCAGCACTTCCTCGATGTTGAGTCCCGTCTTTGCCGAGATCAGGGGCGCATCATCTGCCTCGATCCCGATCACATCCTCAATCTCTTCTTTGACACGATCCGGCTCCGCACTCGGCAGATCGATCTTGTTGATAACCGGAAATACATCCAGATCATGATCCAGCGCAAGATACACATTCGCCAGCGTCTGCGCCTCCACTCCCTGCGCCGCATCCACAACCAGGATCGCTCCATCACAGGCTGCAAGGCTTCTGGATACTTCATAGTTAAAGTCTACATGTCCCGGCGTATCGATCAGGTTAAAGATATACTCCTCCCCGTCATTCGCCTTATATACCGTACGCACAGTCTGTGCTTTGATGGTGATTCCTCTCTCTCTTTCCAGGTCCATATTGTCCAGAACCTGAGACTGCATCTCACGGCTTGTCAAAAGCCCGGTCTTCTCAATGATCCGGTCTGCAAGCGTAGATTTTCCATGGTCGATATGTGCGATAATACAAAAATTTCGTATTTTATTCTGATCAATTGATGACACTTTCATTCCTCCAGTAACTCTGTCTTTTTCTATTTGCTTTTATTGTAATGTTTTTCTGTTTTTTGTGCAAAGATATACTATCATGCCTTTCTTGTTTTGACAAGAATATCTGTCGTTCAGGACGAGTATTTTACCAAAAACAGCTCCACCGCCAGCGTATCTGTCAGCCGTCCGGTCTTAACTCGTTCTTCCAGTTCCGCGCTCTCCTCCAGTACGGCACGCAGTTCTTCCATCTTAAAATACCTTGTCTGCTCCATATACTTTCCGGCTGCAAACGGATGAAGTCCTGCCTTTGCCGCAATTTCTTTTCTTCCGTATCCCTTCGCCTGCAGCGATTTCACATGAAACAAGATCCGGTACTGTCTCACCAGCAAAAACAAGATCCGCATCGGCGGCTCTTTTAACGCCAGAAGTTCATAATAGAGATCCAATGCCCTCCTTTGCTTCTTCTCCGCCACTGCGTTGACCATCTCAAAAATATGATTTCCAATCTGATTGATACAGACTGCGTCAATGTCCTCCGGTATGATCACATCCCGGTGCAGCGTATAGCAGAACAGCTTTTCCAGTTCTCCCTGGATATTCTGCATATCGGTTCCGACCTTTCCTAAAAAGTAACCGGCCGACGCCTCCGACATCTGCTTTCCTTCCCGCTTGACATTTCCAAGGATCCAGCGTTTCAATGTCGTTTCATCCTGAAACGGAAGCTCCACGATATGTCCCTTTGCCTTCACTGCCTTATACAGTTTGCTACGCTTGTCCACCTCTTCCTCCACAAAAATAAAATATGTGGTCTGAGGCATTTCCTTGATATAATCTGCCAGATCCGCACCCGAGCTTTTGAAGAATCCGGTATTTTCAAATACAAGTAACCGTCGCTCTGCAAAAAAAGGCAGCGTTTCCGCCAGGTCAATGACTTCCTTGATATCCACGCCCTTCCCTTCATAATAGGCGTAATTCATCGTATCGCCATCAGGAAGCATTGCCTTGACAAACCGCTCCTTATACTGTTTCTTCAGATAATTTTCCTCTCCATAAAGAAGATATATCTGCTTAAATTGTCCTGTTTTTAAATCTTCATTCAAACTTTTCATAATTTCTATTATATCGGAAACTTTTACTTTTTGCAAAATGTTTCTATCACAGCTTTTTCCCCTTTTATTTTTAAGGTGACCGCCCCGTACTCCTGCGTCCCATACAATTCGCATCCTTTTTCTCTGAGTCTTACGACCGTCTCCTTTGCCGGATGTCCGTACCGGTTGCCGATTCCCGATGAAATCCATGCATATTTCGGTGTCAGCTGCTGTAAAAATTCCGGCAGTGTCGAATTCTTAGAGCCGTGATGCGCGGCTTTCAGAATATCACACTTTGTTTTTCCATGTGCTCTCATCCACTCTGTGAGCTGCACTTCTCCCTCTCCTTCCACATCTCCGGTTAACAGCATCTCCAGATTTTTCCATTCCATCCACAACACCATAGACGCTGCATTTCCAGTCTCACCCTGATATTCCTGTGAAGGCGCCATACAAGTCAGACTCATCTCTCCCAGGCTCATCTGCTGACCTGCCTCCATTCCAAATACTTTCGTGCCATTTTCCTTTGCCGTTTTTCCCAGCTTTTTCAACGCATCATCATGAAGCCTTACCGGCGGCAGCACCAGATTTTTGATTCGTACTCCAAGGGTCTGATTCTGAAGGATTTCCTCGATTCCACTCATATGATCTGCATCGCCATGAGAAATAAAAACATAATCCAGCTCTTTTACTCCCTGAGATTCCAGAAACGGAACAATTCGATACTCCCCGACTTTAGAGATATCGCTGCTGCCTCCATCTACAAAACAGGTTCTCCCATTGGGTGTTCTCAGAAAAATTCCATCGCCCTGTCCCACATCCAGCATCGTCGCCTGAAACACCCCGTGGTGTTTCATCTGACCGCTTGCTGCCAGACAGATTCCGGCCGCTGCCAGCATTCCCCACGCAAAACAGGTTTTTCCTGTTTTCTCTTTTCGAAGCATCCAGTACAGACAGACCAGAAGCAATACTGCATAATACAGCACGATCCAGCTAACTTCCGGCTTTCCGGTAACAATTCTGGAAAACGGCAGTTTCATACTCAAATTACAGCTCCATTCATACAGATTGAGAATTCCCCTGCATAAAAGAAATACAGCGCCTCCTGCCGGTTTGAAAAAAAGACACAAAAAAGAACCCAGAAGTCCTGCGCCCAGAACGACAGACATCAGAGGAATGATCACCAGATTCAAAAGAAGGGAATACGGGGGAAATTCATAATAAAAAGAAAGCATAACCGGAAAAAGAACCAGATTGACCGCAAGACTCGCCTGAAAGCTTTGCAGGATCTTTGACTCTGTTTTTCCCTGTCTCATCATTAACGGATACACTGCCGCCATTCCAAGCACCGCTCCAAAAGAGAGCAGATATCCGGCATCCCGAAGGTACATCGGACTCTCCAGCGCAATCAGCGCCGCTGCCACAGCCAGACTGGTAGCCATGTCATACGCTCTGCCGCACAGATCTGCTCCTACCCGGATGCCAAACATAACAAATGCCCGGATTGCAGATACCCCGCCTCCGATCATAACCGTGTAGCCAAGCAAAAACAAAATTCCCAGCACTCCCGCCGGTTTCACAGGACATCCCACTCTGCGTAAAAGCCCGTAAAATCCCATTCCGATAAATGACATATGAAGTCCTGATATCGCCAGAATATGGCCGATCCCACTTTTCTGATACAATGCTTTCATCTGGGCATCCAGTTCACTTTTCTCTCCCAGTAAGATCGCGCTCATGCTGTTTCCGTGACGTGCTCCCATCTGACTGACTAAAAGTCTCTTCCAGTTTCTTCTTAATTTTGCCAGCCATTCCCGGAATTTCCACGTTTCCTGATCTGTAATCCGGCAGTTTTTTGCCCATATACTTGCGTGAAGTCCCTGTTTTTCATAATAAAATTTCTGATCAAAATTCCCGGGATTTCTCGCCTCTTTAAAATACGAAAGTTCCCCCTGAATCTGTATTTGATTTCCAAGTTTGATTGTTTGAGTTTCTTTTTGATCCTGTTCGATATAAATTAGAAGCTCCGGCTCTTGCAGCACCTTTGCTTTGACTTGTTCTTTGAATTGCTTGTTGACAGATTGCCTGTCAGAATTGGTATTATTCTCTTTTTGCAGCACCTGGCAGTCTCTCAGATAAAATATCCTGTAATCAGGCTTTTCCTCCCACCGCTTCACCTGCCCTGTCACAGTCACCTGTGAAGCATCCGGGATGATCCGGCGCAGTGTACACGGATTTGAAATCGCGGATTCAAACCAGATGTTCACTGCTGCCAGCAGAATCAGAACTGCCACTGCCGCCGTACAAAGCGGTCGTTTTCTCAAAACTACTTCTTCTCCTCATTCCATCCCAGGTCAGCCTCCAATGGCTGACTCAAATCTACAGTCTGCATATATTTGACGTGGTTTTCGCCGTTAATGGATATCTGCACTTTCCCGACTCCGGTTCCCTGTGTCAGTGAATTGACCAGAGAATAAATCGTCACCTGCGGTTTGACATCATAGGCACCTTTTAAAAAGGTCTTATCAAAATTCACATAACAGATTCCATCCTTTGTTGTCACACTCAGCAGATTGGTATCCGGATTGATCGTTGCTTTTGCGGCCGACGTCTCCGGGCCTTTCATCAGCTTTTCCACGATCAGCTTCTCCCTGGAAATATTGCTGTTATAGCGGACTTCCATTGTCTGCTCCACCAAAGCATCTCCTGCTTCATTGGAAAAATATAAAGTGAGCGTCCCTGTCTGATACGAACTCGGCGAAGCGCCCTCGCTTTGCACAAAATCATCTTCATTGAGATATCCGAGTACCTGTCCCGAGCTGTCAGTCAGATCCGCGCCTTCCACTTTGATCCAGACACTGTTGATTCCCTCGATCCTGACTAAAGATTTTACCAGAGCCGCTCTCACCAGAGTCTCTTCCACGGTATCCATTTGTTTATATTTTGCATTAAAATCCAGATACAGGATTCCTCCCTCCAGTTCATAACGCTTCACTTTCACATCCTTCGGAATTGGCGGCGTATACTCAATCTCCTCAGACGGTTTTTTCAACTCTTTTATCATTGCTTTTGCCGCCTTGAGCGGATCCTTTTCTTTGCTCTCATAGGACACTTTCTGAAGCCCGGTCCTGTCACTGTTTAAACAATAAATATAAGAATCTCCTTTTTTTACCTCCGTACGTTTGGCACAGGAAACTGTCGTGCACGCAAGACAGATTCCCAGAAAGATGAGGAGAATTTTTCTGACTTTTTTCATCTGCTCCCCCTTATGCTGCATAGGTCAGAGGAATCCGGACGGTAAACGTGGTTCCCTCTCCCTTACTGCTGTAAACTTTGATCGATCCTCTGTGCATGATCACTGCATTACGGGCAATGGCAAGTCCCAGACCTGTTCCTCCGATTTCTCTCGAATGAGACTTGTCCACCCGGTAAAACCGCTCAAAAATATGCGCCTGATCCTCTTCCGGAATTCCAATACCGGAGTCCATCACCTTCACATAAAAGTACTTGTGATCCGCATTCAGGGAAACTCTTACCCATCCTTCATCCCGGTTATATTTGATCGCATTCTCTACCAGATTGGAAATGGCGAGTGTCAGCTTCATCTCATCGATCTCCGCAGAAACGGGTCGGAAGCTTTCCAGTACCACCTCGATTTTTTTCTTATCGGCAATCGGCTTCAGTCGTTTTAAGATTGTCTCCAGAAGCTCATTGATATTGATCTGTCTGATATTCAGTCCCTGTACTGTCTTGTCCATCTTGACCAGCGTCAGAAGATCACTGATAATATCATTTTCCCGATCAATCTCCTTTGCGATATCTCCCATAAATTCCTGATACAGCTCAATCGGCACATTTTCCTGGGCAAGCAGGGAATCTGCCAGCACTTTCATGGATGTCAGCGGTGTCTTTAACTCATGAGAGACATTGGATACAAACTCCTCTCTGGAATCATTGAGCTGTTTTAATCTTCCCAGCATCTTGTTAAACGCATCAGACAGCTGCCCTGTCTCCGAAAATGTCCCTACATGCAGCCATTCACTTTCATACCCTTCTGTCACATTCTCAATAGACGCAGTGATCCTTCCAAGCGGACGTACAAACCATCCTGCCACAAGTATCCCAAGGGACAATACGACCAGAAAGACTACGATCAGAACTGCGCCGCCCTGTGCGCGCAGCATACGGGTCCCATCCAGGACCGTATCCATAGAAACACTGGCCAGCATCACTCCTGTCACTGCCTTTTCTTCCGAAATGACCGGTGCGGTTACCTCGACGTACCGGTTCTTTTTGTCATAGTAGCTCGTGCTCTTGCCCTGCCTGAGACAACGGATCACATTTTCAGATACCATCGTCTTTCCTTCATCCAGACCATACGTATCCTTGATCACATCCAGGTTCTGGTTGATGATCATCACGCGTCCGTTATAAATATTGGTCAGTTGGGTTAAATTTGCATCGATCACTTCTGAAGACGGGTTGGTCAGATACTGATAACTGTTCAGCTGATTGCTTAGAATAGTACATTGATTCTGAATTTCTGCTGTTCTGACCGAAATGGCACGCTGCTCAGATGTTTTCACTGTCCAGACATAAGAAGCCAGACATGGGATCAGCCCAAACACCACAAACAACACGATCAGCCAGAACCGCATGCTTTTAAATATATGATTCTTTACTCTGATATGTAATTTATCCCTGGAAATAATAACCTACCCCCCATTTTGTGTGTACATACTTCGGCTCGCTCGGATTCAGCTCGATCTTCTCCCGAAGCCTTCTGATATGTACATCCACTGTTCTGGCATCCCCCGGATAATCCACACCCCATACAAGATCCAGCAGATTCTCACGGCTGTAGACTTTGTTCGGATTCATGGCAAGAAGCTCCAGCACATCATATTCTTTTGCTGTCAGATTGATCTCACGCTCTCCGATAAACACTCTTCTGCTCTCACAGTCGATCCGCATATTGCCTTTGACCAGAATCTTGGCAGTCTGCGCACTCTCCTCTTTTCTCGCAGTCCTTCTCATGATCGCTTTGATCCGGGCCTTGACTTCCAGAATATTGAACGGCTTCGTAATATAATCATCCGCTCCGTACTCCAGCCCGAGTATCTTGTCCATATCCTCACTTTTAGCAGTCAGCATGACGATCGGCATGTCGGAAAACTCACGGATGGCCTGACAAACCTGAAACCCATCCATCTTCGGGAGCATCACATCCAGCAGCACGAGGTCATACTCGCAGTTCTTTGCATACTGCAGTGCTTCCTCACCGTCATAGGCACAGTCCACCTCCATGTCGTCCTGTTCCAGACTGAACCGTATCCCTTTCACGATCAACTTTTCATCGTCAACTACTAAGATCTTCTTCTTGCTCATACTTTCTTCCTTCAACTTCCTGCTATACTGTAATATTATCTTTAATCTTATTATACAGACCTTCTTTGATTCCGCTGATCTGCATCAGCTCTTCTGTATTCTGGAACCTGCCGTTTTCTTCCCGATAGGCAATAATACTGTCCGCCCGGGACTCTCCTACACCGGACAACGTCATCAATTCTTCTTTTGTCGCCGTATTAAGATTGACTTTTCCATCCTGCGGCTTTGTTCCTTCTGCCGGACTTTCCCCCGGCTGTGCTGCTGCCTGTGTCTGCATCTCCTCTTTGGTGGGAATATAGATCTGCTCCCCATCCACAACAACCCTTGCCTGATTCACTGCATCCTGTGCAGCCTCGGCTGTCAGTCCGCCCGCCATGGCAATGACTTCATAAAGCCTGTCGTCACTGCCCACTTCATACACGCCGGGCTTTCCGACTGCTCCGCACAGATAGATAAAAATCTTTGTCTCTTTCTTCGGTTCTTTGTCTTCAACCTTCTTTTCTTCTGCAGAGGACTCTTCTTTCTCTTCCTGTGTCTCCTCCAGAGAAATCTCCTTAAGTTCTTCCCCCGACTCTTGCCCGCACCCGCTGATCAGGTACAACGCAGTCAAGATCATAACAACTGTATAATAAGCTTTCTTTTTCCATCTGTCCCTCATATTTCCTCACAATCTCAGACGCAAGGAATCCCCTTTTATATCGGACAGTAATATTGTAACGAAAAACGCTCAAAATTACAATAACATTTTTACAATCCTGTTACGCATTTATTACAATTCTGACGCTCTATTCCCACTGGAAGATTGCAATCCCGATCAGTGCCACGACAAGCCCTGCCAGCTTCCGGAATGCAAACGGCGATTTTTCCACACCAAACATCCCCAGAAGCTCGATCACATACGCCACGATCAGCTGGGAGATTACAATTAGAAGTGCAGCTTTTGCCGGTCCTAAGGATGCCATGCTCTTTACTACGGTCCAGGTAATCCCTGCTCCGATCACGCCTCCTAAGAGCATATATTTCGGTTCCACCTTCGCAAGTGCCGTCACATCCGCTCTTCCTGCCAGAAACCATACCGCCAGACATGCCAGAAAAGCACTTAACTGCACCCAGATATTGCTGACCCACAATCCGGTTGTCTTTGTTACCTGTGTATTAAATACACCCTGAACACTCATCAGCGCCCCGGAAAGAAGGGCAATTAAAAAACCAGTCATCGTTTTCTACCTCCTGAAATTTTTCTTAATTTCTTTTAGTATTTCCCGAATCCTGGTTTTTCATTTATCACTCTGTCAATGCTTTTGTCAATTTTGGGATCATTTCATCCACATGCTCTTTTTCAATGATAAGCGGAGGTACCAGACGCAGTACATTGCCCTGTGCCTGAATCACAAGAAGACCTTCCTCGATGGCGCGGTTATTTACCTGCGCGGCCGGTTTCTTTAACACAATGCCCTGCATCAGTCCGGTTCCTTTTCGTTCCAGCACGCCATCCACATGTTGTACCAGTTCTTCCAGACACTCTGTCAGATATTCTGACACTTCATTGACATGCTCCACGATCTTTTCTTCCTCAAAAATGTCGATCACCGTCTTGACTGCCATACATGCCAGTGGGTTACCGCCATAAGTTGCCCCGTGATCTCCCGGCTTTAACGATGCCTGTGCCACTTTTTCTGTCATGGCAAAGGCTCCCACCGGAATACCGTTTCCAATTCCCTTTGCCATAGTCAGAATATCTGGTTTTACCCCGAATTTCTGCCATGCAAACATCGCGCCGGTTCTTCCCATTCCGCACTGCACTTCGTCACAGATCATCAGAATATCGTTCTCATCACAGATCTTACGGATTCCTTCCATGAATTCCTGTGTAGCAAGATTGATCCCGCCTTCCCCCTGTAATGGTTCTAAAATAATTGCGCAGGTCTGATCCGTCACCAGCGCTTTCACACTATCCAGATTATTGAATTCTGCAAAAGAAACTCCCGGGAGCATCGGTTCAAAAGGTTCTCTATACGCAGTATGTCCAGTCACGGAAACGGCGCCGAAGCTGCGCCCGTGGAACGAATTTTCCATGGCGATAAACTGATATCTGCCCGATTTTTTATTATACGCATATCGTCTTGCCGCTTTTAAAGCCCCCTCATTTGCCTCAGACCCGCTGTTCGTAAAAAATACCCGGTCCATCCCCGAAATCCGGTTCAGTTTTTGTGCTGCCTCTCCACAATTGGTATGATAATACAGGTTGGACGTATGATACAGCTGATCGATCTGGAATTTTAATGCCGCATTCAGCTTCTGATTTCCGTATCCCAGTCCCGACACTGCAAATCCGGCTGCAAAATCCAGATATTTTTTCCCGTTCGTGTCATACAGATAAACACCTTCTCCCCTCTCCAGCGCAATTGGAAACCGATTGTATACGTGTATTAGATTTTCTTCTGCTGCTTTGATCTTCTCATTCACCATCATAATACCTGCTTTCTTCTTCATGTAAAATTGCCGTACCGATTCCTTTGTTTGTAAAGAATTCCAGAAGCAGACAGTGCGGGATCCGCCCATCTAAAATATGCACTCTGGAAACGCCGTTTTCAATGGCATCAATACAATTATTCAGCTTCGGAAGCATTCCTCCTCCGATATAGCCCTCTTCGATCAGCTGTTTTGCTTCTTTTACCAGAAGCTCGGAGATGAGAGTAGCAGGATCCTTCGGATCTTTATATACTCCCTCAATATCTGTCAGAAATGCCAGTTTTTCTGCCTTCATGGCTCTTGCAATGGCACAGGCTGCATCATCTGCGTTGATATTATATGTATGGAATTCATCATCCATTCCTACCGGACACACGACCGGAAGAAAATCCTTCTCCAGAAGATCATGCAAAATCTGTGCATCTACTTTTTTGATCTCCCCGACAAATCCGATATCTTCTCCGTTGGAATATTTCTTTTCCACATTCAGAAGTCCACCGTCCTTCCCGCTGATTCCGATGGCACGTACTCCCTGTCCTTCCAGAAGCTGTACCAGGCTTTTGTTCACTTTTCCAAGTACCATTTCCGCCACTTCCATGGTCTCTTCATCAGTCACCCGAAGTCCGTTGATAAACTGCGGTTCTTTGCCGATCTTTCCGACCCATTTACTGATTTCTTTTCCGCCTCCGTGCACAATGATCGGTTTGAAGCCGACCAGCTTTAATAAGGTAACGTCCTCGATTACTTTCTGCTTTAACGCCTCGTCTGTCATGGCGCTGCCGCCGTATTTTACAACGACGATCTTCCGGTTAAACCGTTGGATATACGGCAGTGCCTCGATCAGTACTTTCGCCTTCTCCAGATATTGATTCATATTTTCATTCATATTCTCACTCCTCCTGCCTGTCTTTTTTACTGAATATACATTGTACTAGCTGCGGTAATCCGCATTGATATCGATATAGCCGTGAGTAAGATCACATCCCCATGCGGTTGCTGTTTCCTCTCCCTGTCCGAGATCTGCAATGGCAGTCACCTCCGGCATGGATAAAATCTCTGTGGCCTTTTCTTCACTGTAATCCAGCGCGACTCCGTTTTCGATGATCTTTAACTCTCCGGCGCTGCTTTTGAAATACAGATCCACTTTCTCCGGATCAAATTCGGCACCGGAATAGCCCATAGCGCACAAGATCCGCCCCCAGTTTGCATCATGACCGGCGATCGCCGCTTTGGTCAGATTGGAGCAGACCACGGATTTCGCCAGTGTTTTCGCCTGTTCTTTCGTATCTGCGCCTTTTACTGTCACCTCGAACAATGCTGTGGCGCCTTCTCCGTCTCCCGCCATTTTCTTTGCCAGTGTCTCGTTGACCTCATGCAGCGCTTCTGCAAATAGTTCAAACTCTTTTGTGCCCTCTTTGATCTTTGGATTTTCTGCCATTCCGTTCGCCAGAAGAAGTACTGTGTCATTCGTTGAAGTATCTCCGTCCACAGAGATCATATTGTACGTCTCTTCTACATCTGCGCGAAGCGCTGCTTTGAGCGCTTTTCTGGAAATTACCGCATCTGTCGTAAGAAAGGCCAGCATGGTACACATATTCGGATGGATCATACCAGACCCTTTGGCCATCCCGCCAATGGTAACTATCTTCCCTCCAATCTCCACAGTCACTGCCACTTCTTTTTCCTTGGTATCTGTAGTCATGATCGCTTTTGCCGCCGCATTTGCCGCCACTGCGCCCGACTGTTTTTCTTTTGCCAGAATCTGAATACCCTGTTTTAATTTTTCGATCGGCATCTGCATCCCGATCACCCCTGTAGAGCCGATTAAAACGCCGTCTGCCGGAATCTTAAGAGCCTCTGCTGCCGCTTTTGCAGTCTCCAGACAGCAGCGCATCCCCTCTTCTCCTGTACACGCATTTGCAATTCCAGAATTGATGATTACTGCCTGAGACTTGATCTTAGATTCCACAATCTGCCGGTCCCACTTCACCGGAGCCGCTTTTACTACATTGGTCGTAAAGGTTCCTGCCACTTTGCACGGTTTTACACTGTATACAAGTGCCATATCTGTTCTGTTTTCATACTTGATCCCTGCCGCTGCTGCCGCTGCCTCAAATCCTTTTGCTGCCGTAACTCCACCTGTTATTCTCTTCATCGTACATGCCTCCTCATTTACTGCGCATTAAATGCTGTGATATTTTCTGTATTCAACACAAAATCATAATAGTTCAAATCCTGCCGCTCATTCCATCCGATGGTATTCCAGAATGCATTTCCGATATCATTCTGCGTAAATGCGATCAGAGATACATTGCTTATTCCTTCTTCTTTTAAAGCCTCCATGGACTGTACGACCATTGCTTTCCCGATTCCACGTCTGCGGTACGCTTCATCCACACAGACGTGATACAGACAGCCTCGTCTTCCGTCATGCCCGCACAAGATCGCGCCTACGATCTTTCCGTCTTCTGTCGCCACGACACTGGTTGTCGGATTTCGTTTTAAAAATTTTTCCACACCGTCCCTGGAATCATCGATACTTCGCAATCCAAAACCATGTATCTTCTTCCAGAGCGCATATACCTGTTCATAATCTTCAATTGTCATTGTCCGAATCATCTTCTCACCTCTGCCTATGGAATCTTTACGGAAACATCGGAATCAGTTCCAGACCTTCCTGTTCCTTGTATCCAAACAGAAGGTTCATATTCTGTACCGCCTGCCCTGCTGCTCCTTTTACCAGGTTGTCGATGGCTCCCATCAGAATTATGCGGTTGGTACGCGGATCAATCTGAAAGCCAATGTCTGCATAGTTACTTCCTTCCACCCATTTTGTCTCCGGGCAGACTCCGTCATCCAGAATCCGGATAAACGGCTCTTTTCCATAATAAGTTTCATAAATCTCCCGGATTTCCGCCTTGGTGACTTCCTTTTTCAACGATGCATATTCCGTCACCAGAATTCCCCGGTTCATCGGAACCAGATGCGGTGTGAAGCTCAATTTCACGGTCTCATTCGCCGCATACCCGAGCTGTTCTTCAATCTCCGGGGTATGTCTGTGACTTCCAACTGCATAGGCTTTGATATTTTCATTCACTTCGCAGTACAGATTTGCCACTTTTGCACCCCGCCCGGCTCCTGACGTTCCGGATTTTGCATCAATAATCAGTGTGTTCATATCGATCAGACCTTCTTTTGCCAGGGGGTAGGCTGTGAGAATGGAGCAGGTTGTGTAACATCCCGGATTGGCTACCAGTCTTGCATTTTTGATCTTTTCCCGGTTGATCTCACAAAGTCCGTACACCGCCTCTTCGATAAACTGAGGACTTTTATGCTCTATTTTGTACCACTCTTCATAGACAGACACGTCTTTGATCCGAAAATCTGCACTCAGATCGATCACTTTTGTCTTTGACAGAATCTCTTCATTGATCAGAGATGCGCACAGCCCCTGCGGGGTTGCCGTAAAAATCACATCCACCTGATCTGCCAGCGCGTCCATGTTATCATCCATACACTTCGCATCCACGATTTGAAAAAGATTGCGGTATACATCTGCATAATTTTGATCGATATAGCTTCTGGAACCGTACCATTTGATCTCTGCCCCTTTATGTCCTGTCAGAATACGGACCAGTTCTCCTCCCGCATATCCTGTTGAACCGATAATTCCTGCTTTTATCATTCTGAAATCCCCTTTCTCACTTTATTCATATTTTTTTCATTTAGTATGCATTTTTTTGTATTTTATTCATGTTTGTGTATAAACAAAAACCACGTTTGCATAAGTATACATCTTTTTTGTATAATATGCAAGCATGGTTTTTTATTTTTTTATTTTCGGATCTGTCCGTTTCCGAAAATAATATATTTTGTTGTCGTCAGCGCTTCCAGCCCCATCGGCCCTCTCGCATGCAGTTTCTGCGTACTGATCCCGATTTCTGCGCCAAACCCAAATTCAAATCCATCTGTAAATCTGGTGGACGCATTGACATACACTGCTGCTGCATCGATCTCATCCTGAAAACGCAGCGCACTGTCATAATCTTTTGTAATGATCGACTCGGAATGTCCGGTATTATACCGGTTGATATGACGGATTGCCTCATCCAGAGAAGCCACTGTCTTCACGGAAATAATGGCATCCAGATATTCCGTTCCCCAATCTTCTTCTGATGCAGGCAGAATTTCTGTGCAGACTGCTCTCGCCTTCTCATCTCCGCGAATCTCCACCTGATGGTTCTTCAGTCGTTTTGCAATTGCCGGAAGTGCCTGTTCCAATATGCTCTCGTGAATCACTAAGGACTCACAGGCATTGCACACACCCAAACGCTGCGTTTTCGCATTTTCAATGATCTCAGCCGCCATATTCACATCCGCACTCTCATCTACATAAATGTGGCAGTTTCCGGTTCCCGTTTCGATTACCGGAACGGTGCTGTTTGCCACAACAGATGCGATCAGTCCGGCACCTCCTCTCGGAATCAGCACATCAATGTAATCATGCAGCCGCATCATTTCTGTTACCGTCTCCCTGCTTGTATCCTCCACAAGCAAAATCAGATCCTGAGAAAGTCTCGCTTTGCGAAGTCCGGCCTTGATCACCTGCACGATTGCTTTATTGGAATTGATCGCATCACTTCCTCCTCGCAGAATCACTGCATTTCCTGTTTTAAAGCACAGACCAAAAGCATCTGCCGTTACATTCGGACGGGACTCATAAATAATGCCCACAACACCCAGAGGAACTCTCTTTTTTCCGATACGCAGTCCGTTCGGACGGTTTTTCATGGAAAGAACTTCTCCGATCGGATCTTCCAGCGCCGCAATCTGCCTTAGCCCTTCTGCCATTGCCTCAATCCTGGCTTCTGTCAGTTTTAATCTGTCCTGAAGTGCTTCGGACATCCCCTGTTCTCTTGCAGCCTCCATGTCCTTCTCGTTTTCTGCCAGCAGATCTTCTTTTCGCAGACATAATTCTTCTGCCACAAATTCAAGCCCTCTGTTCTTTTCAACGGTCGTCAGCTTTGCCGCTGCCCTTGATGCTTCTTTTGCTCTGCATCCCAATGTCTCCATATACGTTTCCATACAGTCTCCTTTCCTGATACCATCTAAACCTTCTTTTCCCGTTTTGCCTGTCTGCGGAACTCTGCCCGTTCAGGCGCCACCTCTTCCGACATCTCTTTCTGATGCTGCTCTGATAAAAACAACGTTCCTACTTTTTTACCATTCATCACATCATTGATCGAATAAATATTATCCCCGTTTGCAATGATCATATCTGCCCCTGCTGCAGTGGCAATTTTTGCAGCCTTGATCTTAGTTGCCATACCGCCTGTCCCGCAGTCACTGGATGCTCCTTTTGCCATGTTTTCCAGACTCCGCCCGATCTTGCCGACCGTATGGATAAATCTTGCATTCGGATTTTTTCGCGGGTCATCTGTGTACAGCCCGTCGATATCTGACATCAGGATCAGAAGATCCGCATCCACAAGCCGGGACACATATGCCGCCAGTGTATCGTTGTCTCCGAAGTTCCCATAAGAAAGCTCGTCCACCGAAATGGCGTCATTCTCATTGACGATCGGGACAACCTGCATCTTAAACAACTCATCAAATGTCTGTTTTGCATTTTTGCGGCATTTGGCATTTGTCACAGATTCTTTTGTGAGCAGAACCTGTGCCGTGAGCTGTCCGTATTCGTTAAACAGCTTTTCATAGATCATCATCAGCTTCCCCTGACCGACTGCCGCACATGCCTGTTTTTCAGACTCCGTCTGAGGACGCCTGTCCATTCCCAGGGCATTTTTCCCAACTCCGACTGCACCGGATGAGACAACGATCACTTCTTTTCCTTTATTCCTGAGATTGATCAAAATACGAACAAACTTCTCCAACTTCTCCAGATTGATATTTCCTGTTTCTTCATAAGTGATCGTGGAAGTTCCCACTTTGATCACAATCCTCTGCTTATTCAGCAGTATGTCTTTTCTGTCCATCTTTTTGTACCTTCTTTTTTCATTCCTGTATCTTCTATAAAATGTCGATCTGACACATCTTCATCGCCTCCAGCGCCTGCATGTGACTCTCCACCGTCACTCCTGCACAGCAGGACGCATCCACCTGTACGGGAACCTCTGGCAGAAACGCCTTACAGAGCATGGCATTGGAGATCACGCAGATATCTGTACAAAGCCCGATCAGCGTAATGCTCTCGATCGAAGTCTCTTCCTGGATCTGCTCCAGCTTTTTTACAAGCTCCCTGCTTCCAAACGTCACTTTATCAACAGGCGCCTCTGTCAGAAGATCCGCGATCTCCTGTCTGATCTGCCAGCCTTTTGTTCCACGGATACAATGTCTGACTGGAAGTTTTTTTCCTTCTGCCGTCTCCAGATAGTTCTCTTCGTGGGTATCTCTTGTCGCAAACACAGTTCCATCAAATGTCTGTATCTTTTTCACTACTTCAGGAACAATCCTTTGCGCCTCTTCTGTGCCCAGAGAACCATCAATAAAATCATTCTGCATATCTACTACAACTAATATATTCATACACATTCTCTCCTAATCCACAGTTTACAATACCCTTATTATAACTGATATTGGATCGCTTTCCAACAACATATTTGCATCCGCTCTGTATTCTCCTTTTTGTTTTATGCATACTTTTTGAATTTTATTGTATATTTTTCACTTTTTTCCATTTTTCTATTGCATATTTATGAATTTAGGTGTATATTACTGATTAGCTTCTAAAGCGTAACGGTTTTGTCATACACGATTGGCAACAACATATCAGACAATAGAGATTTTTTAAGGAGGATATCATTATGAGTAAAGAAAAAGTTGTATTGGCGTATTCCGGAGGACTTGACACGACTGCCATCATACCATGGCTGAAAGAGAATTTTGATTACGAAGTCATCTGCTGCTGTATCGACTGTGGTCAGGGCGAAGAACTGGACGGATTAGAGGAACGCGCAAAATTATCCGGCGCTTCCAAACTCTACATTGAAAACATCATCGACGAATTCTGCGACGACTACATTGTTCCATGTGTGAAGGCCGGAGCAGTCTATGAGAACAAATATCTGCTTGGAACTTCCATGGCTCGTCCGCCGATCGCGAAAAAACTGGTAGAGATCGCCCGCAAAGAAGGCGCTACTGCAATCTGCCACGGTGCAACAGGAAAAGGAAATGACCAGATCCGTTTTGAACTCGGAATCAAAGCGCTTGCACCGGACTTAAAGATCATTGCTCCATGGCGTATGACAGATGTATGGACCATGCAGTCCCGTGAAGATGAGATCGAATACTGCAAAGCTCACGGTATTGATCTTCCATTTGATGCAAAACACAGCTACAGCCGTGACCGTAATCTGTGGCATATCAGCCATGAAGGGCTGGAGCTGGAAGATCCTGCATGTGAGCCAAACTACGATGACCTTCTTGTTCTTGGTGTTTCTCCTGAAAAAGCACCGGACGAAGGAGAATATGTCACCATGACATTTGAAGCAGGTGTTCCGAAAAGCTTGAACGGAAAAGAAATGAAAGTATCTGAGATTATCACAGAACTCAACAAACTTGGCGGAAAACACGGAATCGGAATCGTTGACATTGTAGAAAATCGTGTTGTCGGAATGAAATCCCGCGGTGTTTATGAAACTCCTGGCGGAACGATCCTGATGGAAGCACATGACCAGCTGGAAGAACTTGTACTCGACCGTGCAACCTATGAAGTAAAAAAGGACATGGGAAATAAAATGGCACAGATCGTATACGAAGGAAAATGGTTCACACCGCTTCGCGAAGCAGTCCAGGCATTTGTGGATGTCACACAGCAGTATGTGACCGGAGAAGTAAAATTCAAGCTTTACAAAGGAAACATCATCAAAGCGGGAACAACTTCCCCTTACTCATTATACAGTGAATCCCTTGCAAGCTTCACAACCGGAGAGCTCTATGACCACCACGATGCAGAAGGATTTATCAACCTGTTCGGACTTCCTCTGAAAGTGCGTGCAATGAAAATGCAGGAATTAGAAAAATAAGATAAAATAAAAAGATGGCGAAAGCTCATACACGAACTTTCGCCATCTTTTTATTTGGAAGCAGCTGTTTATTCTGCCTCTCTGTCATTTGTCAGTTTTAATTGATCCAGTACAAAGAACAGAAGTCCCATCAGCATTCCTGTCACACAGGCAAGTACCATTCCGGAAAGCTGGATCCCGCCAAATTCTACGGAAATTCCGGACAATCCTGTCACAAAGATCACGGATGTCATTGCCATATTTCTGGAACGACCGTAATCCACCTGCTCTTCTACCAGGATACGGATACCGGAAGTTCCGATCATTCCGTAAAGCAGGAACGAAATTCCACCGATCACCGGTCCCGGAATGGAATTGATCAGCATTGTCAGTTTTCCAATAAAGGAACAAATGATAGAAAGAACAGCTGCTCCTCCGATCACGTATACACTGTATACCTTTGTCATTGCCATCACTCCGATATTTTCCCCGTAAGTCGTTGTCGGTACAGAACCGATAAATCCGGAGATCATAGTGGAAAAGTTATCTGCAAAAAGAGAACGGTGAAGTCCCGGTTCCTTCAGCAAGTCTCTGCCGATGATCTTACTCGTCACGATCTGATGTCCGATATGCTCGGAAGCGATCACAAGAAGAACCGGCAGCACGATGACGATTGCCTCCCACTTGAATTTCGGTGCAGAAAAATTCGGAATTGCCAGCCAGGACGCCGTACTCACACTCGAAAAGTCGACAATTCCACAGATAACAGCGGCCACATATCCGGCAATGATCGCGATCAGAATCGGAATTACCGCAAAAAACTTACGGAATACCACTGATCCAAGCACTGCAACTCCTAAAGTTACAAGAAATACAATCACATTTTTCGGATCGATCACCTCGTCTTTTAATCCTGCATTGGATGCCGCAGTTCCTGCCAGCTCCAGACCGATCAGCGCAACAACCGGTCCCATGGCTGCCGGCGGCAGTACCACATGGATCCAGTCAGATCCGAACTTATAGATAATCAGCGCCAGAATGCAGCCTAAAAATCCGACTGCAACGAATCCACCCAGCGCATACTCGTATCCCCATTTGCTGATCACAACTCCTGCCGGAGCAAGAAATGCAAAACTGGAACCTAAATATGCCGGAGCTTTTCCCTTTGTGATCAAGATAAATAGCAGTGTTCCAATTCCGTTCATAAACAGTACAACTGCCGGGTTGATCCCGAACACAAACGGAACAAGCACGGATGCCCCGAACATGGCAAACATGTGCTGAATACTCAGTGGAAGCAGCATCTTAAAGGGCACTTTTTCTTCCACCTGAATGATTTTCTGATTTTCCATTGAAAAATCCTCCCTATCCTTTTCCTTTGTAGTTTCAATCTTTCCTATTGTACCAGATTCTCCTGCCGATAACCAGACTTTGTTTTGAGAAATATTTAAATCACTTCCTCAAGCACTCTTTTGACGTTCTGATACGAAAGCTTATCCAGCTGACGTTCCGTCATTCCTGCCTTTTTCAAAGCATCCCATACACACTCGATCTCTTCAATCCCGCGAAGCCAGTTCTGCCCTGCCTCAAATCCATCGAAATCTGTTCCCAGTGCCACAGAATCCTCTCCGGCTTTTTGCAGGATATGCATCCCATGCTTTGCAATATCCAAAACCTCCGCTGACCGATCGCTTTGTAAAAACTGCGGATAAAAATTAAGTCCCACAACACCTCCGCATTCCCCGAGTGCACAAAGCATCTCATCCGAAAGATTTCGCGGATGTGCACAAAGTGCTCGGGCATTAGAATGAGACGCTATAATCGGTTTTTTGCTCAGCCGGATACAATCCCAAAAGCCGCCATCTGACAAGTGAGAAACATCCACCAGCATTCCTCTTTCGTTCATTTCTTCTACCACCTGTTTTCCAAAAGATTTCAATCCCTTTTGCATCTCCTGTGCATTTCTGCTATTCGGATATCCGATGCAATTTTCATAATTCCATGTCAGTGTGATCAGGCGGACACCTCTCTGATACAGTTCTTCAAGGCAGTTTCTGTTTCCATTTAAAACGCCGCCTTCTTCCACGGTCAGCAGTGCCAGATTGAGTTCCTCCCGTTCTGCATATTCTAACTCTTTTGCTGTTTTTATAAGCTTTAATTTCTTATTTTCTTTTGTCTCACGCTCCATACGGGCAATCATCTCGATCACCTTCTGGTATGCTTCTTCCCACTTTCCATCTGGTACACATACAAAACATGCAAAAAATTCCGCCAGCATTTTGGTCTGTTCCATTCTCTTTCGATCCACACAAAGACTGTTCTCCTCCAGCGTTTCTGCCGACAGCAGCTCACTCAATGTATCACAGTGCATATCGATCCATTTTCTCATTTTCTTCTCCTTTTTTGTTTCGAATTTACGTATAAGCGCTTCTTTTTTTACATATGCTAAAACCACCACTATTATATGACAGGAGACGCAAAAATGAAATCTGAATCTGCAAAACCTTTGATCGGCATTGTTGTCTGCGGATTGTCGGACAACCGCCAGTTTGTATCCAATCCTTATATTCAGTCTGTCCGGTATTCCGGCGGTATCCCCATCCTGCTTCCGCTCATCCGCTCAGATTCCATGCTTGAACAATATCTAAGGCTGTGCGATGGCTTTCTCTTCTGCGGCGGAAATGACATCACACCTTTGTTATTTGGCCAGGAACCCAGAGAAGGCATCAGAGACACCAATATCACACTGGATCTGTTTCAGATCCGCCTGATGAAGCTGATTCTGTCTTCTGCAAAACCGGTATTTTCCATCTGCCGTGGAATGCAGATTTTCAATACTGCCTGCCAGGGAACCATATTTCAGGATATCCGCTATCAACCCGGAGAATCTCTTGATCATATGCAGAGATCTGACTCCCGCAGTGATGTCAGCCATCCTGTCCGGATTGAAAGGTCCTCCAGACTCTTTTCCTGTCTTGGCCGCTCTGTTTACGTCAACAGCTTTCACCATCAGGCGATCGACCGGCCGGGAGTTGATCTGAAAGTCAGCGCTCTTGCCCCGGATCAGACGATAGAAGCCATCGAGCATTCTTCTCATCCTTTTGCCATTGGAGTTCAGTGGCATCCGGAATGTATGTTTCGAAGCAGTGAAAAGATGCGGCGACTTTTCCGCGGCTTTATTACAGCCGCAAAAAAAGCGGAAGCCTGACTGTCTGCTTCCGCTTTTTACATGTTATCTTTTTTACTGAGCTTTCCTTCCCAATGTCACATCAACTGTCTGCTCCTGATATTCTCCGCCCTCTCCCGGAACCTGAAGCGTCAGAGTTACCTTTTCGCCTTTCTTATAGTACTGCAGCTGCTCCTGCAATGACTCCATACTGTCAATTGTAATTCCGTTGAATCCTACAATGATACTTCCTTTTGTAATTCCTGCATCAGCTGCTCCACCTCCGCGTGATACTTCGGAAATATAAACGCCTGTCGGCATTCCATAACGCTGAGAATCAGAATCTTCTACATCCAGTCCTGTAATTCCGAGATATCCTCTCTCTGCCTCAGATACTTTTGTCTTTGTCTCCTGATTCATCAGATTTGTAATAATGTCTGTGACATCTGAAATTGGAATTGCATAACCGATTCCTTCTACGTCCTCTCCGATCAGTTTTGCAGAGTTGATTCCAATGACTTCTCCATTTGCATTCACAAGAGCTCCGCCACTGTTTCCGGGATTGATCGCTGCATCTGTCTGAATCAGTTTTACATCAGAAGATCCTGTTGTTTCTCCTGTTTCACTGTCTGTTGTCTGGCTCTCTCTGTCTGTTGCACTGATCACTCCTGTTGTCACGGACTGTCCGTATCCCAGCGCGTTTCCGATTGCAATGGCAGGTTCTCCTACTTTCAATTTTGTAGAATCTCCAAGTGTCGCTACTGAAATTTTGTCCAGTGTATCATCTGAAATCTTATCCAGCTGAACTGCGATCACAGCCAGATCATGTGCGGAATCTGTTCCTTTGATATCTGCTTCCACACTGCTCTGATCGTCAAATGTCACTGTCAGCTGATTGCTGTCTGCAACGACATGATTATTTGTAACGATTAAAAGCTCTGAATCTGTCTGTTCGATGATGATTCCTGTTCCCGCACTGGTCACTTCCTGCTGGGAGGTTCCTCCGAAGAAGCTCTGCACCTGCTGAACACTCATATTTGTGATGGATACAATCGATGGCATCACGGATTCTACGACATTGGAAACATCGGATGTGATCACACTGGATGCTTTGGACAGGGATGCTTTATTTTGTGTTGTATTTGAAACCTCTTTGGTTGTTTTTTGTTCCAGTCCCAATACTTTGCTTCCAACCATATTGGTTGTCAGAAATGTCGCACTGGAAACCACTCCAAACAGCAATGCGCATCCTGTCACCACAACGGCCTTTGGCATCTTCTTTTTTGGTTTTTCATGATGCTCCGGGTTCGGCTGACTGGTATAAGATGAATCATTCTGTGGTTCCTCAGAATGGTAATAATTGTATTGATTTTCCATATCAATTCCTTCTTTCTCTTGTATTCTATACTGCTATCATACCGTCCTTTTGTGATGAAACTGTGTTCAATCCTTTAACAATTCTTGAAACCAGCTTTATTTATTCTACTGTTACAGATTTTGCCAGGTTTCTCGGTTTATCCACATCGCATCCTCTTCCGACGGAAATGTAATATCCGAACAGCTGAAGCGGAATGATCGCCAGAGAATTTGCAAAATATCGATTGGTCTGCGGAATGTATACAACGTAATCTGCCGCTTTTTCAATCTCATGATTTCCTTCATTTGTAATGGCAAGAACAAATGCTCCTCTGGTCCTTACTTCCACGATATTGCTGATGCTCTTTTTGTACAGCTCTTTCTGTGTAAGAATCGCTGTTACCAGTGTTCCCTCTTCGATCAGAGAAATGGTTCCGTGTTTCAATTCTCCCGCAGCATATGCCTCTGAATGGATATAAGAAATCTCTTTTAATTTCAGAGATCCTTCCATGGAAATCGCATAATCGATTCCTCTTCCGATAAAGAATACTTCTCTCGCTGCCAGATAACGGTTGGCAAACTTCTGGATGCGATTCTTGTTATTTAATAACAGCTCCACCTGCTCCGGAAGTTTCTGAAGATCTTCAATATATCCCCGCATTTCCGAATCTGTGATTTTCCCTCTCACAAATGCAAATTTCATGGCCAACAGATACAATGCGATCAACTGACTGGAGTATGCTTTTGTTGTCGCAACCGCAATCTCCGGTCCCGCCCATGTATACATGACATTATCTGCCTCTCTTGCGATAGAACTTCCGACAACATTGACAATTCCAAGTACCTTTGCCCCTCTCTGCTTTGCTTCACGCAGTGCCGCCAGAGAATCTGCAGTCTCTCCTGACTGGCTGATGATCACAACCAATGTTCCGTCCTCCATGATCGGATCACGGTATCTGAACTCAGAAGCCAGATCTGTTTCCACCGGAATCCGAGCCATTCCTTCCATCACATATTTTGCAGTAACTCCCACATGATATGCAGATCCACAGGCCACGATCATGATTTTGCGGATTGCCTTGATTTCCTCATCAGACATCCCAAGCTCTTCGATCACGATATCATTTCCTTTGATGCGCGGTGAAAACGTATCCAGGATTGCTTTTGGCTGCTCATACATCTCTTTCAGCATAAAATGCTCATATCCGCCTTTTTCTGCTGCATTGGCATCCCACTCAATATGCTCAGGAGTTTTCTCGATTTCTTCTTCATCTACATTGAAAAACTGCATCGAATCTTTTTCCATACGTACAATCTCTTCATTTTCAATAAAATATACATCTCTTGTATATTTCAGCACTGCCGGAACATCGGATGCGATCACACATCCGTTTTCTGTCTCTCCCACGATCAACGGACTGTCTTTTCGCACTGCATAAAGTTCATCCGGATGATCCTGGAACATGATCCCAAGTGCATAGGACCCTTCTACTCGATGCATTACCTTTGTAATCGCCTGCAGAGGGTTTCCCTGATAATAGTAATCCAGAAGATGTGCCAGTACTTCGGTATCTGTCTCCGACACAAACTCATACCCTTTTTTCTCCAGCTTCTGTTTGAGTTTCAAATAGTTTTCAATAATTCCATTGTGCACAACAACAATATTTTTATTTTTGTTATAATGTGGATGTGCATTTACATCTGACGGTTCACCATGTGTTGCCCATCTGGTATGACCGATCCCGATTGTTCCCGGCATTGTCTGTCCGTCATGTGTCAGTTCACTGAGCACCTTTAAACGACCTTTTGATTTTTCTGTCTGAATCTCTGCTCCGTCATAGACTGCAATTCCGGCTGAGTCATATCCTCTGTATTCCAGCTTTGATAATCCATCCAGCAAAATCGGCGCTGCCTGCTTTTCTCCTACATATCCTACAATTCCACACATATCTTTCTCCTCCTTATACTCTCCTTAAAGTGACTATTTATAAATAAAATCGGGGCATACCACAGACTTTCTCTGTTGTTTGCCCCAATTTCTTATAAATCTATAAAATCTACATCATAACTGTCTTTTTCTTCACGAGCAGACGATCTTCGTTTTGGCTGATACTCCGGAACATCATCCTCTTCGTCATCATCATAGTCCTCATACTCATCGTATTCGTCGTCATAATCATCGTCTTCATACTCGTCATCGTCGTACTCTTCAAAATCATCCTCATATTCATCCGAATCGTCCTCATATGTGTCGTAATCATCTTCCCCATATTCGTCATCATCTTCGTACTCTTCGTATTCATCAGGATCTTCGTCATCTGTTTCCTCTTCGTCTTCGAAGTCATCTACAAAATCATCCTCTTCGTCCTGATATCCTTTGAACTGTTTACGAGATTTTTTCTCAACAACTGCGCGACTTCCTTTTGAATTCCCGATGGATTCATGCTCATCGTAGAATTCATCAAGTTCTTCATTTCTTCTGCGTAATTTCACGCCGACTACAATAATAATGATGATCAAAATTAAAATAACCGCCCAGGCTGCTGCTACAACGATCAGCACCTGATCCTGAAGAAAGTTTTTTACTTTATCTATCAGTGTTGTCGAAGAACTTGTACTCTTTTCTTTTACATCTGTGACCGGATATCTCTGGTACGTTTCATCCTTTGTATCATACTGGTAGAACGATTCCTCTCCTGATTCGTTCATCGCATACATCAGATAAAAGTCCTCACTCTCTGAATTCTGCCATACCGGGAAAGTCAGTGTGCCGACTGTCAGTTTTGTTTTCTTAAACTGAGACGGCAGTCCTTTTCCATCATTTGTTCCCAACAAAAAGATATAACTGGAATCTGTGATCGACACCATCTCTGTAATCGCAAATGAGTTATCTTTTTCATTGTAAAGTGCCATCACCGGGTCTTTGTCTCCCTCAATCAGATACACAAAACACTTTCCGGAGGTTTCCTGCAAAATCGCGTTTACAGTTTCTCCGTTATACTCTATCGTCGTTCTGCTACATCCGTCTGGAACAAGCGCGTCGGAAAAATCATTGTAAATTGTGTATGTGACTCCGTCGATCTCTACACTTCCAGTTCCTGTCGCCACCGCAGTGGTCCCTGCTGAGCTCTCTGACGATGTTCCGTCCCCTGCCTCCACGGTAACTGTGGAATCACCTGTTGTCAGATTTAAGGTTTCATCAGAATACAGATAAGAGGTATACTCTGACACCTCCAGCTTTGTTGCTCCTTCTTGCAGCGCCTTAAAGACCATGGTATACTCCAGCTCTGAAACAGTTCCATCCCCGGTAGCCTCCAGCTTCACCATTCCGTCCCCACCGGTTGCATTGGTTCCGCTGACAAACTCCAGTGCTGCCTTGTCATATGTTACTGTGACAAAACCATCCCCGATTGCTTCTCCACCAGTACTGATCTTAGCTTTGACTGTAACATCCTCTCCTACTTTTGCTGTAGGATCCGAAAACTGAAGCGTTCCTTCTGCCGCATGTACAGACACTGAAGGATACAACATCAGAAAGCACACTGCAAACAAAAGAATCCCTATCTTTTTCAACGACTTCATGTACATCTCCTCTTTCCTGTCTCTCGACTTTTCTTCGTATAAATAAAAACTGTTTTCCCCTTATTCTAAGCTCTCTCCACCGGTATCACCACTGTCGCCGGTTCCGGTATCCGGTATCTGGGAATTACTGTCGCTGCTTCCACTGTCTGTACCGCCGCCATCTGACGGAGGTACATAATCACCGCCGGTATCTTCTGTATACCCATTACCAGAGCTGCCATCTCCGTAGCCGCTGTCCTGATATCCGCCAGTTCCATAACTGTTATCTGTGTAGCCGCTGTCATATCCCGAATAATCCTGAGAATATCCATACTCATTATATTCTGTATCGTAAGATACTCCCGTATCATACGTGGAGTTGGCAATATCCTCACTGATACTTTGTACCGTAGAAGAGGGTGTATAATCGTTCTCTCCAAATAAGAACTGGTGCAGCTTCGTCACATCGGATGCCAGATCTGTCGCTACAACAGAGTCTCCAACATCAAGATTAGCCGTTGTACTTTCATACGGAAATCCCTGTGTCTCTCCAAATTTATAAGACTTCACGTCTTTTGCATAAGCAATCGTCTCCGTCAGTGTAAAATTCGTCTTCACGTTGTCAAACACTTTATCAATGATCTTGTTGATCGTGGAAAGTTTTGCTTTCTGCGCTTTTATCGCGATCTGCTCCAGTACTTCCCGCTGTCTCTCTGTCCGCTTATAATCGTCACCGCCGCCGTATCTGAGACGGGCATAAGCCGTTGCCTGTACTCCATTCAAATGCTGCTGTCCTAACTGCGTAAACGGAGCTGAATCCACTCCTGTATTTTTAATAACTTCTACAACATAGTTGTTCAGATACGGAATGATGTCTATGCCATTTTCCGCTTCTTCTACATTAATATCAATTCCTCCAAGGGCATCTATCACATGAACTAAAACAGAAAAATCCACTGACACATAATGCTCAATATTCAAATCCAGATTCTTATTGAGCATAGCAACTGCTTCTTCTTCACCGCCGTAAGCATAGGCTGCATTCGCTTTATTGTAAGTTCCATCTGAAAGCTGCAGAAGCGTATCTCTGTAAACAGAAACCAACTTGATTTCCTTTGTCTCACGGTTCAGAGACGCCACCATGATCGTATCACTTCGGGCCCCCATCTCTTCATCTGTCGCACGCGTATCCAGGCCAAACAGAGCAACAGTCAGGTAACCGGTACCGCTGATCTCCGCTTCCTCCGAAATCGCAAGCTTATCCGGATTTAATGCAACACCGCCAATTTTTCCCCATTTTGCCGCAACCACTGCAACGGTTGCTGTAATCAGCAGGATCAGAATTCCCATCAGAATCGCCACTGCTTTTTTCCCTGAAGACCAGGATGCAAATCCTCTCTTTGCCCGCTTCCTTGAACGCCCCTTCTGTGAAGGTCTTCCGTTCACAGACCGCCTTCCATTAACAGAAGTGCTGCCGGACGGTCGCTTTCTCTGGGCGGACTGCTGCCTCTGTTTTTTGTCCCCCATCTGATTTCTTTGCTCCGGACGGCGGCGCGGCTGCCCCGACCTCTGAGAACTTCTTCTGTCCGCTCCGGACATTTCTGCTCTCGAACGCCTTCTTGTATCTCCCATAATTCTATCCTTTCTCATGGCATACATCATAGATTCCCTAAAATATGCACTTTAACATCATACAATATTTTCCCTCAAACATCAATGAAAAAACTGTGAATTTCAAGTTTCTCTCCAGTATCGTGGATTCATCGTACATTTCAAAATCAGCCACCGGGGCAGTTTCTTATAATTTTTCCCCAGTTTATATCCCATGTACTTCCACCCGCTCTTGCATACAAGAGATACCAGAAGCCATGGTCTGCCCGACTTCAGCAGATATTTTGCTGTATCCTTCACCAGGCGCATCCCTTCTCCTTCAGAAGGTACTCCTTCAAAAATCTCCGGATGATCTGCCTGTGAGACCGCCAGATCAAAATTCCGGTGAAACTGCTGTCTGCAGCTATAATTGTGAGAATGTATTACTTTTGCATCTGCCGCATAATAAATCTTCCACCCCTCCTGAATCATCCTGCCTGCCAGGATCATGTCTTCATTGAAAATCGTTTTTCGTACAAATCCTCCAAGCCTTTCGTATACATCCTTTTGGTATGCTGCACAGACATTGGAGCAGAAATAGGTTTTGATTCCAAGTTTGGAAAGATCTTCTTTGGATTTCAATCTGCTGGTTTTCGGATAATTAAATTCTCTTGTATAGCGCTCAATAAACTGACAATCCGCTGCCGGCAGCTGTCTTGCATAAACTGCTGCTACGTTTTCATACGAAAATCCGTAAAGCAGACGCTCGATCAGAAATTGATCCGCCGGCATAGCATCCTGGGTCATGTAGACAAGAATCTCCGCATCTGACATCTCAGCTCCCAGATTTCTCGTACCACCGTGATCAAACTCTTCCGGCAGAATCCGGTGGATCTTGACTCTGTCAGAAATCGTATACAACTCTTTTGGAAAGATCCCGCTCTCTGTATCGATCAAATAGATCCGATTGACCTGAACACTCTGGTTTAACAGACGTTTTACCAGCTGTACGCATCTCTGATCCGGCTTATACGTAGGGATCAGCACATCCACTGTTCTATTTTCTTCCATGTGATCCTATTCCTTTCCTGCGATATCCGACAAACCAGTACATCATCAAAGTCAGTGCCAGCCAGAACCAGGTCGTCGGATTACTGAACCAGGTCGTAAAAAAGGCAAGCCCCAGATAAATCGCAATCTGTCCATAAAACATATACGTCATCGGATTTTTCTTCTGACGCACCAGAATTGAAACTGCTGCTGCAGTCAAACCGATTATAAACGCAAACAAAGAGGTTCCGATGATTCCAAAATCATAGTAGGCATCATAAAACATCGTTAACGTCGTAAGCTCTGTTTTTGTGACAAAATCCGGAATTGTCACCAGCTGCGGAAATACAAATTTCAACCCCGTCAGTGCAAAAAACGGAAACAGCATCTGCAGTCCCCATGTGTGCGCTGTCAACTGCTCTACCATACAGTTAAAATTTTCAAAATTATTGGCTACATAAATATACGGCTGTGTAATAAAAATTGGCATTTTGGAATTTTTCATCTCAAAAATTCCATTTAAATAAGTCACATTATGCCTTCTTGCAACTGTAAGAAGCACATACACGGGAATCATGATCAATACCCCTGTGACGATCATCTTCCATGTGATTTTTTTATACAACATCAAGTACATCACTGCCGCAAAGCCAACCGCAAACAACAGCTGAAATCTGGAGACACATAAAATTGGAATCGCCACTGCCGTCAGGTTTCCTGCAATTAAAAGGATCCATGTCCTGCCCGAAATTTTTTCTGTAACCTTGGTATACAATACAGTCAGCGCCGGAATCAAAATGCAGCTGATTGTAAAATAGTGCACTCCTGAAATATGAAAATAAGAATATGCATGAGGCGCTGAATTGAACAATGGAATATAACCTACCACCACTGCCTCCAACGTAAAACATGCAATGGAAACTGCCATCAGTCCGAAGATGCAGATCAGAATCCGCTTTGCCGAGATCTCATCTCTTTTTACTTCCTGCCCCTGTTCTTTCGAAAAACGGCCAATCCAGAGATCATATCCCAGATTGAAACACACATAGATCAGAAAAAAGGTCAGCCATGTCACATTGCTCCAGTCACTCTGCAGCCTGCTGAGCTTCAGGCATGCGATACCTTCTCCGCCTACCCATGCCAGCGTAAAAAGCCCCCGCATATCCACAAGATTTTTTGTCTTTCTAAAATTCCATATAAACAAAAACATTGCCTCTGCCATCAGAAGTACTGCTGTCACATAATCCAGATGTGCCTTTGCAGCCAATACCGCTGCCGCATAAACTAAAGTATAAGAACTATATTCGATTTTTCTGTCTGCGATCATTTTTCGTAACATTTTTTTCCTCTTTCGCTACTGTGCATAATTTTCCGGATAAACACCCGTCAGATAAGCCACATCCTGACTGATCTGCTGTACTTCGTCCGAAGGCTGGTATCCAGTCTCTCCAAAAAGCTGCTCATGGAGCTGTCTTACATTATCCGCATGTCCGATCGCAACCGCATAAGAACCTTCCAGTCCAATGACATTTTCACTGGTCGTAATATCAAACGGAAAGCCTTTTGTCTCTCCAATTTTGTATCGGAATATATTCAGTCCCAGTTTCATGATATCCGGTGTCGTCATATTCGTTGATATTTCCGGCAGTACCTGATCCAGAATCTTATTCCATTTTACCGGTCCTGCTGTCTTCAGCTTCTGAATCATCTTCTGCAATATAATTCTCTGACGCTCTGCACGCTTAAAGTCATCTCCGGCTGTATAACGGATCCGGGTATAGGAAACTGCCTGTATTCCATCCAGATTGTGAACTCCCGGAGAATTCTCATCCAGAGTATGTGTCTGCCGTCCTACCACCTGTGAGGTTTCTGCCGTATATCCATTCAGCCAGAATATTTCCTCACTGGTCAGCTCTACTTCCACCCCACCCAGGATATCTATGATATCTGCAAGCGAATTGAAATTTACAGAAGCATATTTTGTAATATCCAGATCCAGGTTCCGGTTGAGCATTGCCACTGCCTCCTGTGGACCTCCAAAGGAATACGCCGCATTTGCTTTCTCATAAGTACCATCCTGCTGCTTTAGCAGCGTATCCCGATATACGGAAATGATCTTTACATCTCCGGTCTTATTGTTGATGCTGACAATCATAATACTGTCACTTCTCACGCCGCCACTTAGCTCTCCGTCTCTGGAATCCAACCCGAACAATGCCACATTCGTATATCCCTTCGGTGTCTCATGTAGTTCCAGGCTGCTCTCATCCAGTGTATTATGGTTGAGATGATCCAGCTTGTACATCATAAATGCCGCCAAAACAAGAACTGCAAGTATCAGAAATTCCAGAACCAAAAACAGGATTCCCCGCCTTTGTCTTTTTTTATTCAATCTTTTTCTCTGCTGCAGCGATATTCGCTCTCTTCTGCGAAACATAGATCCGCCTCCGTTTTAGTATGCGTTTTTGTTGATAAATCCTTTCAGGAACGTCAGCAGAATAATCTTAAAATCCAGTCCCAACGTCCAGTTTTCAATATAATACAGGTCGCACTCAATCCGCTTCCGGATTGAAGTATCTCCACGATAGCCATTCACCTGTGCCCATCCGGTCAGTCCCGGACGCACCTGATGCTTGATCATATATCTTGGGATCTCTTCCTTAAACTTTTCTACAAACAATGGTCTCTCTGGTCTCGGACCCACCAGGCTCATATCTCCTTTGAGCACATTGAATAGCTGTGGAAGCTCATCAATGCTGGTCTTCCGGATAAATTTTCCTATCGGAGTCACTCTCGGATCATCTTTTGTCGTCCAGCCCTTCTTCTCTTCGCTCTCTTTCTGTACGATCATGGAACGGAACTTATACATGTAGAACGGCTTGTTCTGCAGCCCGATTCGCTCCTGTTTAAAAATCAGCGGTCCCGGTGCAGTCAGCTTGATCAGCACAGATACAACCAGCATCACAGGTGAAAAAAGAATGATCGCAACGATCGCACCAAAAATGTCCACTGCCCGCTTCACAAACTTATTCAAAGCATTATTAAGCGGTACATGACGGATATTGATCACAGGAAGTCCCTGAATATCTTCTGTATATGGTTTTGTCGGAATGATATTGTTATAATCCGGAATAAACTTTGTATGCACACCTGATTTTTCACACATATTTACAATATATTCCAGCTTGTGATACTCATCCAGTCCCAGTGTGATCGCAATCTCATCGATCTGATTCTGCGGAAGAATGACCAGCAGATTGTCGATACTCCCAATCACCTTGACCCCTTTATACTCCATTCCTCTCGGCTGGTGGTCATCCAGAATTCCCCGCACGGCATATCCCCACTCCGGGTTTGCAAGAATCCGGTCAATATACTGCTCTGCCGCGCGGCTGTAGCCAACCAGAATCATATGTTTCTGATTATATCCGTTCTTTCTCGCCTTGCGCAAAACCATCCTCACCATATTTCTGGCGAATACTTCCATGGTAATATTGACAAAGCAGAAAATAAATACTACCCATCTGGAATATCTGTCTGAAAGCTTTGCAAGGAAAAATACCATGGTCACACCCATCAGGCCGATCACATTCGCCTGTACTACATGCCAGGCTTCCAGCCTTCTTCCCTGTACCCGCTTCGGCGTGTAGAGCTGAAATGCGTAATACAGGATCAAATAGGACGGCACCAGAAAAAACAGTACCTTCATATACTCTCTCAGTGACAGATACCATGGATCCAGGTCAAATAATCCGCTCCGAAAACGGATATACCAGGACAGCACATATGCTACAATGATCACTCCTGCATCCAGCACAACCTGAATACGGTTTAATAATTTCTGATTTTCTTTTATCATAATACGACCTTCCGTTATCTTACTTATAAAAACACATTATCTATGATATAATACAATACTTTATTTCAATGGACAAGCACAAACTTGATTTTAACAGTATTTTATTCATTTTTCCGTAATATTTTCGTAATTTTTAATAAACATATGTTTGTATAGAAAAACAGAACCGAATTTGATATAATACATTCGCGAAATAAATTACAGCAGTAATAGAAATGAGGAGCACATGAAAGTTACTATCATTATTCCCAATTATAACGGAAAACATTTTATGGAGCCCTGTCTGGCTTCTTTAAATGAACAGACTTGCCGGGATTTCAAGATCCTGATCGTGGACAATGCCTCCACGGACGGAAGTCTGGAATATATGGAACAGACTTACCCTGATATCGAAGTTCTGGCCCTGGATTCTAACTATGGATTCAGCCGTGCGGTCAATGAAGGGATACGTCACGCAGATACCCCGTACGTCATTCTTTTAAACAATGATACAACCGTGGATTCTCGTTATGTCGAAGAGATGATCCGGGCGATCGAGGTCTCTGACCGGATTTTTTCTGTGAGCAGCAAGATGATCCAGATGTACCACCCCGATCTGATCGACAGCGCAGGAGATCTCTATACCTTGATGGGCTGGGGGGTATGCCGGGGAGCCGGACGACCGGTTTCGAATTACACCGAAGATGATACGGTATTTACGGCCTGTGCCGGAGCTGCGATCTACAGACGAAGCGTGTTTGATGAAATCGGCTTCTTCGACGAAAGCCATTTTGCCTATCTGGAAGATATCGATGTTGGTTACCGTGCCATGATCTACGGCTATAAAAACCGGTTCTGCGCTTCCGCTCTTGTGTACCACGTCGGAAGTGGAACGAGCGGTTCCAAATATAACACTTTTAAAGTGAAACTATCTGCCCGCAACAGTGTCTGGCTGAATTACAAAAATATGCCGCTTTTGCAGCTGATCCTGAATTTCATTCCATTACTTTTGGGATATCTGGTGAAATATTTATTTTTCTGCAAAATCGGATTTGGAACAGATTACAAAAACGGAATCAAAGAAGGAATCCATGGTCTGTCCAAATGCCGCAAGGTTCCGTTTCGGATGGAGCATCTAGGCAGCTATATCCGGATCGAATTTGCTCTGATACGCCACACATTCGGTTATGCGGCCGACTGGCTGAAAAGAAAATTATTGCATAAATAGAAAACACCCTGTAAGGGAAGCCTGCACATACTGCCGGATCCCCTTACAGGGTGCTTTTTACTCTTTTTTAAGAAAATCTTGTCATATAGCCCGGATACTCCGCGTGCCCTGTGGCAAGCATCTCTCCGTTTACGGTAATGTGAATTTTTGCACAGTGGTAAACGTCCAAATACGTATTGCAGATGCTTCCGATCACCAAATATTCTGCAGAAGACCCCATCTCTTTCATGTAAGTTCCAAACTTTTCGGAGAGATCCAGATCAATGACTTGTTCTCCATCCTTTTCTTTCTTTGTAAAACTTAGAACAGTGATATCCGATGGAAGAACTCCGGCTGCTGCCAACTGAGAAAGAACAGTTTCCGGTGTGATCGCCTCAAGTGAAACCTCTTTTTTATCAAAGCCGGACACATCCTTGTTCTGGGCATACACAGTAATTGTTCCTGCTCCCAGATTATTTACATCCTGCGTGTTTTCTGTCTGCTCCTGCTGTGTCTGGTCTTGTTCATTCTGTTGTCCGTCCTGATTAACATCCTGATCAGATGTATCATTGTCCTGATCCTCTTTCTGTTCTTCCTGTGTTGCACTCTGCTCTGGAGCCGGCTCTTCTGTTTTTTCACAGGCTGTAATTCCAAACATCAGCACAACCGCTGTCAAAATTCCCAATACATATTTTTTCTTCATACTCCCATTCCCCCCTTAACGGATTTCTGACAAATATCTTTTCAATGCATCCTGCCAGGTCGGAAGCGGCGTGAAGCCGTTTTTCTTAAGTTTAGATTTGTCCATTCTGCTGTTGTGAGGGCGTTTTGCCTTTGCCGGAAATTTGTCACTTGTCACCGGAACTACATTGACATCCATTCCTGCCTGCGCAAAAATCTCTTTTGCAAATTCATACCAGGTGATATATCCCCCTTCATTTGTCACATGATATTTTCCATAAGCATCTTTTTCCAGCATATCCACAAGCAGTCTGGCAAGATCATAAGTATATGTCGGAGTTCCTACCTGATCATCCACAACTGTCAGAGTATCATGTGTCTCTCCCAGATTCAGCATGGTCTTGATAAAATTCTTTCCATTCACACCGAAGACCCACGCGATACGAACGATATAATATTTGTCCAAGAGACGTTCCACAGCCTGTTCTCCCTCATATTTGGTCTGTCCATAAATATTCAGCGGCTGTGTTACTTTATCATCCGGCTCCCACGGACGTGTTCCTTCTCCCTCAAACACGTAATCTGTACTGATATAGATCATCGGGATATCAAGTGCCTTACATACTTTTGCAATATTCTCAGTACCTTCAGCATTGACTTTTCTGCACATTTCTTCATTGTCTTCCGCTGCATCCACTGCCGTCCATGCTGCGCAGTGAACAACGCTGTCTACTTTTGCCTCACGAATGACAGAATCTACTGCTGCTGCATCTGTGATATCCATTTCCTCAACATCTACACCAACACCTTCATATCCCCGCTTTGCGAGTTCATTCATAACATCATGCCCAAGCTGACCTTTTACTCCTGTTACTAATGTTCTCATAGATTTTATCCTCCTGTCTGTACAGTTTTTATTTATCAGACATCTGATTCAACATCAATTCATATAATTGTCTATGTTTTTTTACAATTACCTGCAATATTACACCGCAGATCCACAGCAGAATTCCAATCATAAAGAGTACACCTGATACAATCAGTGTTGGAAATCTTGCAACCAATCCTGTACTAAAATATTCCATAAGAACCGGAATAAACAATCCCACCGCTACTAAGTCAAACAATGCTGAGCAAATAGAAAAGAATAACAATGGGCGATAATCTCTAAATAAATTTGCAATTGTTTTTAAGACCTTGAATCCATCACTGAAAGTATTCAATTTAGATTCGCTTCCTTCCGGTCTGTCTCTGTACGTAACTGGAATTTCTTTTAACAGAAAATTCTTATCCAATGCATGTATTGTCATTTCTGTCTCAATTTCAAATCCTTTGGAAAGAACCGGAAAACTCTTAACAAATAAGCGACTGAATGCACGATATCCTGTCATAATATCTTTTACATTACTATGGAAAAAATAATTGATCAACCCTCTTACCATACGGTTTCCCATATTATGAAACGGCCGTTTGTTTTCTGTAAAATATGTGGATGATAATCTGTCTCCAATTACCATATCTACGCCTTTATTCAAAACAAGCTCTGTCATTTCTCTTGCATTTTCAGCCGGATACGTATCATCACCATCGATCATCAGATAACAATCTGCATCAATATCGCGAAACATACTGCGGATTACATTACCTTTTCCCTGACGATATTCATACTTGACAATTGCTCCTACTTCTCTTGCAATCTGATCCGTTCCATCTGTAGAATTGTTATCATAAACATATATGGTGGCTTCCGGAAGCACCTTTTTATAATCTTCGATTACTTTTTTAATTGTTACACTCTCATTGTAACAAGGTATTAATACTGCGATTTTACTCATTTTCTCCTCCACTGTACTTCTTCTCTATCAATATTTTTAACCAAAACCAAATTGCTAATCCTTGAAACAGCTGCAGCAACGGAATTGCTCCTGTTGAATAGTAATAAATCCACTCTGGACTGGCTCCTAAATAATTTGTAAACCAGGTCACACCTGCCATTAAAACAACAAAAGAAAACAGAAGTGCTGTCAATATCAAAACTTCATTCCATAATGTTTCTTTCTTTTTCGCTTTTAATGCAACCACTATGAGAACAACATATAATATCAATACAATGACTGTCAGCACCGGTGAAATCCATTGATATATGTTTATGATTTTATTTGCAATTTTAACGGGGTAGTTTCCTATCATCATATAGGCATCCTGTTTACCCTGCACGCTGTTGTCCGGATATAAGAGATAGGATCCTGTCACAGCCTCGATCTCACGAAGCTGTTCCCAGCCGCCTTCACTTGGATCCATTGTCACTTCAGCAGTCTTATACTGTATCATATACTTGCTGGATCTTCCTATATCTTGTATAAATTGAGGAATTTCATCTACAGTCATTCCTCTCAGACTAAATGAAAAATAAATCGCTTTTTTCTCCTGAATTTCATGCTCATCTATTTTTCCCTGCAATTCTGCATCGACATCTTCCCAAAATTCTTTCGCTGTTACAGCGTCCTGATAAATACCTGCAGCAGAAGCCCCGTCCCGCATTGCCCAAATAAAAATATCTCCCGGACACTCTCCGCCTGTGGACGCACTCCATGCATCATAACTGTCTAAAAGCTCTTTTTTGATTTTGCTTAAACTTTCACTCTGCTTAATAATATATTCGAATTTTTCCCTTGAACACCAAATGACCTCCGGATCCTTTTCTTCAGCATCCGTCATATACTCAACTTTTAACATCTTGGATACAACATCTGCAAATGCCGTATCCCCTCTGTCATTAAGTGTATATACTCCATAGTACTGATAATTGCAAAAAGAAATCAGAGCATTGCCGCCAAACAGAAGCAGCACTGGAAGAATCACAACAATGGTGTTCTTTAAAACTCCCTTTATTTTCTTTTTCAAAACAAAAAGCTTAATTAAAGAAACAGCTGTGGCCACAATACAAAACGGAAGAATCCAAACAGAATCTTCTCTTAAATTCCAAAAGAATACCAAGGCAATTCCACCTAATATTCCCCATCCTATTCTTGGCTTTCTCTTTCCTAATTCCAAATATATCGCGATAATCGCTGCAAAAACAATCAGCACTGTCGGCATTACCAGTGCATTTCGGTAAATTCTCTGTGTAACAGAAAAAGACATCATCCCCGGAGTGTATAATAAAAACACATACAAACCTGCCTGTATCCATAAATTATTCACTAAACTTTTAATGGCATACAAAAAAATCAATATTGCCAGTATATGATATATAATCAATAAAATTGAATATGGAATTCTTGTCAGACAACTCACTACCAGAAATATCGAAAATGATACCCCCTTCGTCAAGGTCAAATTATTATACGTTCCCAGCCAGTTTCCTTCTAATATACTTTTTGCATAATTCAAAAGTAAAGTATCATCGTGAATGGCATATGGAGTTCCCCATAAAGGTATTCCATATGCAAGCCATATTCTTCCAAATGTTACAATGACTAACACAAGAAATATCCATTTTTTCTTTTTTATGCTCACATTATGACCTCTTTCTATGTTCCAGCAATAATTCTAGCGCATAAATAATTGCTAATCCTTCAAACGCAAGTACCATCGGATATGCTCCTGATAAATACATATATCGAATAGAATCACACGATGCTATTTCGTTGTATGCAACTCCTCCAAACAGTACGATTGTGCTCAAAAACAGTCCTGACAAAATCAACATTACAGTAACTGTTTTTTCTTTCTCTTTTTTCTTTATTAACGATACTCCACTATACAAATATGCCACAACAGATAAAATGAAGATACCAACACCTGTTACCTTATATATCTTTCCTATCGCATTCATACGATCTACATATGGACGAACATAACCTTCTCTTATATCTATATTAGAAAGCTGCAGGCTATCAAAATTGTACTCGTAATTGTCCGTCTTTTCTCCCATTGTTTCTCTACTCAACGGAATCATATCAATTACTTTATCTTCCTTTGTAAACGATGTAAGATACATTTTACCTGTATAATCTGATTTTGGTATGACTTCTTCAAATCTACATTTTTCTGCAAACGGAACTTTTTTTTCACCCAGATATCCCGCTACATCTTCACTGGCTTTCAATACAGCTTTTTGGATAATGTTCTGGTCTGCATCTGTAATTGCAACATATGCCACATTTTCTTTAAATGAAACATACCATCCTCTGATATAACTATTTCTGTCTTCTGGATACAAAGCTCTGTCATTCGTAAGCCCTTCAAAACTTCGAATTCCATCTGCTGTACTCTGATTGCTATATTCTGCTCTTGTCTCCACTTCATCATAATGCAGTACATAATCTGTAATTTTCTGCATAGTTTCTACGATTTTGGAAAAATACCCTTCTCTCCATGGTGACATTAAAGCAGATGGCATCGTTTTCTGCTTTTCAATAATTGTGCTTCCCTCTTCAAATGCTGTTTCAATTTCTACTGCAACTTTGCTGTAAAACTCATCCGCAGTCTTCGCATCACAATAATATCCCGCATTTGACACTGCATCCCGCAGACTCCAGAAAAACCATCCATCCTGTACCTCTCCATCTCCGGGTGCCTGATCATTATAATCCCAGGCATCCATTGAACTTTCCAAAAACGGCTCTACACTCTTTAACGTAGGAGACACCTTATACATTCTCTCTACTTTTTCTCTTGTTACTGAAACCCTTTCAATCTTCTCTTCAGGTTTCACAGAGTAAATTGCTTTCATTGCATCGGAAAAACTACTATCATTGATTTCATTATAAGAAAAAATTCCATAACATAAGTAATTAACACTCCTTACGCAAAAATCCCCCCCTGACAGCATGAGTAGCGGAAGAAGTACAACAATGATATGCTGTATAGTTTCTTTTTTGCTTTTCTTCTTTACAATGATCAAAACAATCGTAACAGCTGTAGCCACAATCATAAATGGCATAATCCATATACCATCCTCTCTGGTATTCCAGAGTGACCATAACGTAAAGCCCCCTAATATTGCCCAAAACACGGATTTTCTCACAGCTTCATTTCTTCGCATGTATATAATCAAAACACATGCAAATACAATCAATACTTGCGCCATCGTAATTCCATTTCTATAAAAACGCTGAAATGTCCATGCCGCATATGTTACCGGATTAAATAACACTGCCGTGTACACAAGCAACAGAAGACTCTTTCTTTGAATCAACGGGCATAAAGCATAAATAAAAATCATACATGCTATTGTATAGATAAACGTCATTGTTCCCATCCAGGATAATCCCAGAACATGGATAAATGCAGACAATAACGGGAAAAAGCAGCCTTTTACTAAGGTATTAACCGTATAGCCGCCTAACCATTCCCCATTTAAAATACTATCTGCCATACGGAACATTAATGCATCATCATGCATTTGCGTTTCATATGCTAGTAAAGGAATGTTTGACACAATCACCTGCTTTATAACTGCCAACAAAACAATTGCTGCCAAGAAGTATTCTTTTTTAATTTGTTTTCTCATTCCCTGTTTCATATCTTTATACCCTTAAACTAAAATCTGTTTTATCTAGAGTCAAATTCGGACTATAATAAGGATCTCCCTCATTTAAAATATCCTTCCATCTGTACTGGAATGTCCGGATTTCTCCCTGAAATCGAAGTACTTTCTCTTCTGTATCTTCCAATCCTCTGGATTTTGATTCATAATGATGCAATTCTGCATATGGATTATAAACAACTAAATATCCTGCTTCTCTGACTTTCAGGCAAAAATCCACATCATTGAATGCTACTGCCAGCTTTTCCTCAAATCCATTGACTTTCTCAAATACTTTTCGTTTCGTCATCAAACAGGCTGCTGTAACTGCACTGTAATCCTGAGCTGTTACAATTCTTCCAAAATATCCCAGAGAATCTTTTGGTTCTCCGACAAATGTATGTCCGGCAACTCCGCCAAGTCCTATGATCACACCTACATGCTGAATGGTATCGTCCTCATAATATAATCTTGCTCCGACAATTCCCACATCATCACGCATGCAATATCCAAGCAGTTCTTCAATACAGTCTGGATTGATGATTTCTGTATCATTATTTAAAAACAGAAGATATTCGCCTTTGGCAAATCCTACTCCGTAATTATTAATCGCAGAATAGTTAAATTCCCGCTCCCAGAATACCACTTTTACTTTTGGATTTTCTGCCTGAAGTTTTTCATAATATGCAAAGGTTTCTTTCTTTTCGCTGTTGTTCTCGATTACAATATATTCAATGTTTTTATAAGTTCCTTTTTCTTCAATTGAACGGATACACTTATCCAGATCTTCTGTGTGGTCTTTGTTTGGAATGATCACAGATACCAGAGGCTGCTCTTTTAGACGATACTTACTTCTGTAAATTCCGTTTAACTGTTCCGCTGAAACTTCGGCGTCAATTCCACATCTGTCATAATGCGCCTGAATCGCACGGATTCCTGCTTCAAAAGCATATCTCTTGCTTTCCGGATTCTCCGCTGTTGAATCCTTATGCGCACGCCAGTGATACAAAATCTTCGGAATATGCCGGATATTCACTGCCTGCTCTGCACACCGCAATACAAAATCATAATCCTGCGCACCGTCATACTCATGATTTAACAGACCAACTTTTTCAAAAAGACTTCTCTTTACCACAAACAAGTGGCAGATGTAATTTACACTTCTGAGAAGGTCTATGTTAAAATCTGTCTTAAAATGCGGCTGGAAATGTTCTTTTCCATCCATAGAAATTTTATCTTCATCTGTATAAATCGCCTCAATTGTCTGATCCTGATTCAACAAACGAACACACTCATAAAAAGCATCCGGAGCAAGCAAATCATCATGATCTCCGAACGCAATATAATCTCCTGTGCAGATTTTCAATGCTTCATTTGTGTTGTCTGATATATGAAGCTGGTTTTCATTGTGAACAACCTTAATTCTTGCATCTTTAGCTGCATACTGGCACAGTTTTTCTTTAATCGGAGAATCTTTTCCGCTTCCATCTGACATACACAATTCCCAGTTTCCATAAGTCTGCTTCTTAATAGAATCTATCATTTCATCCAGATATTTTTCTGGTGTTTTATACAATGGAACTACGATTGAAATTTTAGGTTCATACGTAAAATGCTGTTTTCTTTGTTCCGCAAGCATTTTCTCAGTTGGGAAATGCGTCTTCATCCAGTTTTTATAAGAAACTTCGTCCTTATGTGTAAGCTTTGTGTAAAACCGGTCAATTGTCCGTTTTATTCCGAACTGCTGATAGTACACATATGCTTTGAATCCACTTTTTTTCAATTTCTGGATTCCTTTTTTTATTTTAGACGGTTTTAAAATCAATTCTGATCTGGCAGTCTGTTTTCCTGCTTTCATTACAATTTTAATCTTTTTAGGAACTGCTCCACTGCACTCTGTTGTAAAACCGTGTACTTCTTTCTCTGTACATTCCGGATAGTGACGCATTACATCATTTCTTCTTTTATACTTTATCACATTGTCCAACTTACGGTCTTCACTGTCATATAACGTAATTTCCACTTCCTCTGTACTTACAAACCAGCCTGTTACACGGAATACCTGGTCACCTACCGTACCGCCATCAATACAATGTTCTATTTTATTTTCCAGCTTTTCCAGCTGTGGAACTTTTATCTTCAGACTTTCCTGCTTCTGGTCATTACACCGGTTAACCAGCGTCAGACATTTTCTGTTTCTCCAGTCTTTCGGCAGCTTTATCCACAGGTACATTCTGTTTCTAATCTCTGCTTTTCCATCTGCACATTGATGAGCGTCTACCACATCTGTATACTGCTCTGTTTTATAAACCAGCTTTTCATCATCAATACTTGCTACGAGTTGATTCTCCCCCATCTCATTCTCCGCGAACCAGCCCTGTATCAGCAGAGTATTTCTATCTTTTACATGAAATCTATATGCTGTCACATAAAATTCGTTTTTCATCCTGTTCTCCTACTTGAATAACTTGTATAATAATTTCATAAAGATCACAATAAAAGCAACAAAACCAAGAAGTACCACAAACGTCTCCACATCAAATCGATGGCTGATATATCTGACCGCAAGCGCTCCCTGCGTCTCATTGTTTTTAATGCTCAGAACTTGTGCTCCCTCTTCTTTTTGAGGCACTACATAAAAGCTTACGCCATTTGCAGCATCTGCCCCTGTCTCTGTAATCTCAAACAGATATTCTTTTCCTTTTGCAGACTCAACCGTTTCTATATCGAACCGATTGAATTTATTATTTTTAATTTCGCTTGCTTTCGTACTTCCTGATGCGACTTTCTTATTTGTCTTAGCATCCCGAAGAATATACTGTACTTCCACATCTTCTACATTCCCAGTTACAGAGCACTTAATATTTAGCCCATCCAGAATATCTTCTTCACTTACAAATTCCTGACTTATCGTTTCTCCTTCCAGAAGCACTCCTGTACTGATAAATGCTGACATATCTGCATTTCTGTCATATAAATATGAGTTTTTATCAATATGCGCATACAGAAAAGCCAAAACTACAATAATCAGAATTCCTATGCCTGTTTTTATATATTTTTTCATTTCAACAATTCCTCTTTACGCTTTTTCATATATGCTGCATATTTCCTGAGCATCTCCAAACATCTTCAACACCCCATGATCCAGCCATACTACCTTATTACAAATTTTTTTCACCTGTTCGATACTATGAGACACAAATAAAATTGTTGTTCCCTGATCTTTCATATTCTGGATTCTGGCTTCACACTTTTCCTGAAATCGAAAATCTCCAACAGACAGCACTTCATCCACGATCAGAATATCCGGAATCCCGATTGTTGCGATCGCAAATGCCAGGCGGGATACCATTCCGGAAGAAAAATTCTTGACTGGAACATCCATAAACTCACTTAATTCCGAAAACTCTACGATATCTTCATACTGTGCTTCCATCTGTGCACGATTATAGCCAAGCAGGGCTCCATTTAAAAACACATTTTCTCTGGCTGTCAGATCCATGTCAAATCCGGCCCCCAGTTCAATCAATGGTGCAATGTTTCCTCCAACTGTCACTTGTCCTTTTGTTGGCTTTAGCACTCCTGCAATAGTTTTCAGCATCGTACTTTTTCCACTTCCATTTAGACCAATAAGTCCTAAAGAGTCTCCTTGCTTAACCTCAAAAGAAACATCCTTTAGCGCCCAGAATTCGTCATAAGAAACCTGCTTTTTCAAACTCTTTATCACATATTCCTTAAAACTGTCAAACTTCTCGGAAGACAAACTGAATCTCATCGAGACATGTTCGACACTGATAATTGTTTCATGTTCCATACACTTCTCCTAAATATTCAGTATAAACTCATCCTGATTTTTATAAAATACATACGTTCCCAATATAAGCGCAACTGCCACTTCCACAACTCCCAGTACAACTGCTGAAAATGTTGGTAAAGTATTATAAAACATCACATCCCGGAACATCTGTACCATATTCGTCAGAGGATTGATATTTACAACTGTGCGGACTGTCTCGGGCAGAATTGACATTGGATAAATAACCGGTGTCAAATACAATAGACCTGTTGTAAATACGGAATATAAATGCATAATATCCCTAAATTTAACAGTCAAAGCTGCGAGCAACATCCCCACACCCAATGAAAACAAAATAATCATTGCCAACGGGATCACACTGAAGATTACTGTCCAATGCAATTCTGCACGCATTGCCACCATGACCAAAATCAATGCTACCAAAGATGCCATCAGATTGATAAAACTAGAGAACACTCTGGCAATCACAAACAAATATTTAGGTACATATACCTTTTTGATCAGTGCTGCGCTTCCTATGATCGAAGTCATGGAACTTGTCGTCGCATCATTAAAAAAGTTAAAAATTAACTGACCGCTCAAAATGTACAGCGGGAAATTTTCAATATCAAATTTAAAAATACTGGAAAACACCACTGACAGAATAATCATCATAAACAGCGGATTCAACAGTGTCCACAGCACGCCCAATACAGACCGCCGATACTTAATCTTGATATCTCTCGCCATAAGTTCTGCTAAAAGCGGCTGAAATTTTTTAAAATTCTGAATATAACTTGACACAATCTTCCTCCGGCTTCTATTTATTCAATTCTTTGATTCCGCCCCATTTCTGATCCTTTTCAGAAATCGTCAGTTCCATACCTTCCGGAATTGGCCACTCAATCCCAATATCCGGATCATTCCATGCCAGACCGCCCTCATCATTTGGATGATAGAAATCTGTACATTTATAAGCAAATTCTGCTGAGTCTGACAGTACAACAAATCCGTGTGCAAAATCTTTTGGAATAAAGAACTGTTTTTTATTCTCTGCCGATAACAGTACCCCATACCACTGTCCATATGTCTTTGAGTCTTTTCTCAAATCTACTGCAACGTCAAAGACTTCTCCGCTTACCACGCGAACAAGCTTGTCCTGCGGATAATTGATCTGGAAATGGAGCCCACGGAGTACTCCCTTTTTCGAGCTGGATTGATTGTCCTGAACAAATTCCATATCAATTCCGGCTTCTTTATAATCATTGTAATTATAAGTCTCCATAAAGTATCCTCTCTCGTCCCCAAATACAGCTGGAGTAATTACTTTTAACCCTTCAATTTCGCAAGTTTCTACTTTAATTTTTCCCATGATTAAAATTCTCCTCTATTTCTGATCAATATATTTTCCGTCCAGAACATCTTTCAAATATCGTCCATACTGGTTTTTCTGATAAAGTTCACATGCTTTTCCAAGTTTTTCTTTATCGATCCAGCCATTATTGTATGCAATCTCTTCCAGACATGCAATTTTACGATTCTGATGTGTCTCAACTGTTTTTACGAAATTTGTCGCATCAACCAGTGATTCATGTGTTCCTGTATCCAGCCATGTAAATCCCTGCCCAAGCAGTGCCACATCCAGATTTCCTTTTTCCAGATAAATTCTGTTCAGATCCGTGATCTCCAGTTCTCCTCTGGCACTTGGTTCGATCTGTTTGGCATATTCTACCACATGATTGTCATAGAAATACAATCCAGTCACTGCATAATTAGATTTTGGATGCTCTGGTTTTTCTTCCAGTGAAACTGCCTTTCCATCCTGATCGAATTCAACCACACCAAAACGCTCCGGATCGTCCACATAATATCCGAATACTGTCGCTCCATCTTCTTTTGCCGCAGCGACTTTGAGCCGTTTGCTCAGTCCATGCCCGTGGAAAATATTATCTCCCAGGATCATCGCACAGCTTTCCCCGTTAATAAACTCTTCACCGAGTAAGAATGCCTGCGCCAATCCGTCCGGTGATGGCTGCACTTTATAACTGAGCTGGATTCCAAACTGGCTTCCATCTCCTAAAAGTTCTTCAAATCTCGGTGTGTCATCCGGAGTTGAAATAATCAGGATCTCACGGATTCCTGCTTCCATCAAAATGCTGAGCGGATAATAAATCATCGGCTTGTCATAAATTGGAAGTAACTGCTTACTTGTCACCTGTGTCAATGGGTAAAGTCTTGTTCCTGATCCACCTGCTAAAATAATACCTTTCATCTTTCAATCTTCCTCCTGTTCGTAGATTCAACCTAATAACGCAAACCAGCAGTATCCTAGGATACTGCCTGTTTGAACGCATTATTTATACATTTCTTCGTAATATTTCTGATAGTCACCGCTTGTAACATTCTTCATCCATTCCTCATTTTCAAAGAACCACTTGATCGTCAGACGAATACCATCTTCAAACATTGTTTCCGGATACCAGTCCACTTCTTCTTTTATCTTATCCGGCGCAATAGCATAACGTCTGTCATGTCCTTTTCTGTCTTCCACATATGTGATCAGCTTTTCACTGACAAGTTCTTTTCTTGGATCTCCCTCTGGCAACATCTCCTGTAATGTATCCAAAATAATGTGGATAATCTGAATATTCTGTTTTTCATTATGACCGCCAATGTTATAAGTCTCAAAAAGTCTTCCTTTTTCCTGGACCATGTCAATCCCTTTTGCATGGTCTTCTACATACAACCAGTCTCTGACATTCTTTCCGTCTCCGTATACCGGAAGATTCTTGCCCTGCAGAGCGTTATTGATGATCAATGGAATTAACTTCTCCGGAAATTGATACGGGCCATAATTGTTACTGCAGTTTGTAATATTTGCCGGGAACTTATATGTATCCATATAAGATTTTACCAGCATATCCGATGATGCTTTACTTGCAGAATATGGGCTGTGCGGATCATACGGAGTTGTCTCATAGAAATATTCTCCCTCTTCTTCCAGTGATCCATACACCTCGTCTGTAGAAACATGAAGGAATTTCTTGCCCTCCTTAAATGTTCCGTCAGGAAGCTCCCATGCTGCTTTTGCCGCATTGAGCATCACAAGTGTCCCGAGTACATTTGTCTTTACAAATACATCCGGATTCTTAATGCTTCGATCCACATGACTTTCCGCTGCAAAATGTACAACCCTGTCAATATCATTTTCTTCGAAAATCTGATTGATTGCATCTGCATCACAGATATCTGCCTTTACAAATGTGTAATTTTCTCTGTCTTCTATATCTTTCAGGTTCTCAAGATTTCCTGCATATGTCAGCTTGTCTACATTGATGATGCGGATTTCGTTATCATACTTTTTAAACATGTAATGAATGTAGTTTGATCCGATAAATCCGGCTCCACCGGTTACTAAATATGTTCTCATAATTTTAACCTCCAATATATTCTCTAGAATTATAACATTTCTTTAACACCTATGCAACATTTTTAAGAATATAGCTTATTTTCCTTGAATGAAAAACTAAATTCCACTTCCATGCTGAATTTAGTCTTACTCTCTTCTTCTATATCCTTTATTATTCTTAGTATCTTCTATCCGCAGTAGAAAAGAGGTACTTATGTGTAAATCAATCCCCGGAACCCAAAAACATATGACGATGGATCAACGTATCATGATTGAAAAAGGCTTAGATCAGGGACGTTCCCTTCGCAGTATCGCTCTACAGTTAGGAAAAGATCCAACCACAATCTCCAAAGAGATTAAAAAGCACCGCTCCTTTCAGGAACATAACCATTTCAATGAATCTAAAAACAAATGCGCCTTGATCAAAGACTGCAAGAAAAAGAACATCTGTGGAATTTATGCTCCGGTCTGCAAAAGAATGTGTAAACTCTGCAATCACTGTAATTCTCATTGCGATGACTTCACTCCCCACAGCTATCATTGCCCGAAACTGGATAAAGCTCCTTTTGTCTGCAATGCCTGCAGCAGGAAACGTGGATGCCGGTTGGACAAAGCTTATTACAGGGCCACGATCGCTCATATGGAATACCGGACAGTTCTGGTTGAATCCAGATCCGGTATCAACATTTCTCCCGAAGATTTAATACGGCTGGACGAGCTGGTTTCCCCTCTCATCCTCCAGGGGCAGTCTCCCTACATGATCCTTCAGAATCATCCGGAAATTCCATACTCAGAAAAAACTCTTTACAATTACATTGAATCCGGAGCCCTGAGTGTTAAAAATATTGACCTACCCAAAAAAGTAAAATATAAGATTCGTTCTTCAGGTCCTTCTGAGGCAGCCGATAAGGCTATCTATGAAGGTCGTACTTACAAAGACCTCCAGGCATTTTTAAAAGAATTCCCGGATACAAGGATCACTGAAATGGACACCGTACTCGGCTGTGAAGGCTCCCACAAAGCGCTGCTCACTTTCCATTTTTCCGGCTGCTCTTTTATGATGGCTTATCTTCTTGACAGCAAAGAGTCGCGTCATGTAAAAAACGTATTCGACTCTATTGAACATGCGATTGGAACCTTTTCCTTTGCTTCTGCATTTTCGCTGATTTTAACGGACAGAGGCAGTGAATTTCAGATCCCGGATGCATTGGAATGCGGAGAAGACAACCTGATCCGGACAAGTATTTATTACTGTGATCCGATGTGTTCCTGGCAAAAACCGCATTGTGAAAAGAACCATGAACATATCCGAAAAATATGCCCGAACGGAACATCCTTTGACGATTACTCGCAAAAGGATATCAATCTGATGATGAGCCATATCAACAGTGCGACACGGCAAAGCCTTGGAGGGTTATCGCCTATGGCTCTGGCTAAGCTTATGCTGCCCCAGGAGCTATTAAACTTTTTTGCTCTCACTGAAATACCGCCAGATGAGATCGTATTAACTCCTGCATTACTGAAAAAATAAAACCAGATAATAAAACAAATCTGCGGATAAAGGCTCCATATCGAACATACCAGACAAGTGGAATTTAGTCTTACAGGTCAGATTCCAGTTGTCTTATTGGCATACAATTTTATTGCAGAAAAACAATTATTATCTGGTTAAATTCCACTTTAAAGGGTTTGACGAATTGTGTCAAACCCTAAAATATCGAATTTAGTCTTCAGTATGCAATTTACCTTTACATGTGGAATTTACTTTTTCACTCAACCATAGCTTATTTTTTCCACCCAGACTTGATCTTTCTAAGCGGAGCTGTGATTCTCCAACTTTGGGAATTTTCATAAGCTTCTATCTGCTGTTCCTTCTCCCCGCACTTCATCTCCAGATTCTGACATTGTATCCTCAGTCTTTCACATTCTTCCTGAATTTTCTGTACCTCTCTTCTGAGAAATTCCTGTTCACTTTGTTTTCTTTCTTCTTCCCTTACATTATAATAGACTTGATACCCCGTCATTGCATATAAATCATGCACTGTAAAATCAAATTTTTGTTTCAGAGTTTCTGCACATTGCGGATACACCTCAAAAAGGTTGTCAAGTCCCGCAGGCAACATATTCTGCAATTCCGGACATGTTTTACAAAGAAGAAACATTTTCTCACATGCCAGCTCTTCTTTTGTTCTTGATTCTTGATTTCGAAAATCCTGACTGAATGTTCTGATAAAAAGTTCATCTTCCATATCTTCAAAAAAATGCTTCTTTATATTCACTGCCTCGTTTTCATATCTGATTACATTTGAACCAGACGTTTTACTGTTATTTTCACCTTCACTGTTTTCATGCACGAAACGTCGCATTGCCAACAATCTTTCCTGCATGACATAAAGTGGATACTTCTTCGCAATCCGTATCCAGTAATCAAAATCATGAGACTGCATATATGCAAGGTTAAATCCCCCTATCTCGTGCATCAACGCTGTTCTCATCACTACAGATGGATGTGACAAACAGTTTCCCTCAAAAAAGAATCTGCGCAGACAGTCACTCTGTCCCTGAAATTTGGATTCAAATACCTGTAACAACCCTTTTTGTTGTTCATTGATATTGTTTCCGTATTCATCAATCAGATCAATCCATGCAAAACAAATCTTATATTCCGGATGGCTGTTCAAAAATGCAATTTGTTTTTCCAATTTTTCCGGATACCAGACATCATCGCTGTCTATTCTTGCAAGATATGTTCCTGTTACTTTTTGAAATCCATAATTTGTTGCATAACTGATGTGTTCGTTCCGCCCTAACCTATATAATTTAATTCTGGGATCTTGAAAACTTTCAATCACCGTACAAGAATCATCCGTTGATCCATCATCCACAATAATCAGTTCCAACTCTCTATACGTCTGTGCCAAAACACTTTTTATACTCTCCCCGATTGTAATTCCCCTGTTGTAATTAACCATTAAAACACTTACCAGATCCTTTACCATAACACCTCACCTCATATGATTTTATTTTATCCTGCTTTTTGAAAAATTATATAATATATTTTATCGCAAACCCCCTGCAAAAGAAAGAACATTCTAAAATTTATTAAAAAAGAACCCTTTATACAAAAAGTATAAAAGGTTCTTTTTCTAAGCCCCGGTTTACTTGCTTTTTAACACATTGACCATTTTCACAATCGTGTATCCATAATTTTTATCCGTTGCCCATCCAATTCCATTTGGATTTTCTTTGATTCCAAGCCATTCTACATAAGGTGCTGAATTACGGGTTACATATTTAAATCTTGGATCTACACAGTCATTCTTTAACGATTCCGAAGATCCGTATGCTTTCAAATGCTGAATTTGTGCCCGGATTCCAGTTCTGACATCCGGAAAGCTTGCTGCTTGCCCCTGAGTATTCCCATCCAGTGCTCCAAGTCCCGCAAAATTGAATTGTTCAATCTTTACGATACCACCAAATTTCAGCCATGCACTTTCTTTCATCGCCTGTGCAAATGCAACCTCTGCTTTTACCCCTTCTGTTGCCGCTTCTTCATAATATATCTGACAGAAGTCTCTCAGCGTAGATGCTCCGCCTTTTCCAAGCGCTTCCGAAGGATATTTGTTGCCGGTGCTTTCATAATAGCGCATCATTTGTTCCACTGTGGTACTTGTTGTTCCCATGATTGCAGTCAACTCCGCGCTTTCCGCAACTTCATATGTAGTTCCTACTACAAATGCCTGAATTCCATTTTCCGTTGTAATGTATACGTGAATGTTGTAAGTTCCTTTGTAATTCTTGTGGTCTGCTATATCCACAGTTACTCGATATGTTCCATCACTCTGTTTCTTTGCAGAATACCAGATAATATCACTCTGATCCAGCTGGCTCCATACAGGAACTCGAACTGCGTCTATTCCCGATTTTGAAGATATATTGTTTACAATTATATCAAATGTTCCCTTTGATTCATTATAATTCTTCACCTCCACTGAAGATTTTGGGCTTGAAATTTCAAATGTATTTGCAGCAAGAAGAATCTGCGCTCCATTTACTATACCATATACATGAACATTGTAGGTGCCTGCTGTTTTATGATTACTGATCGCAATTTCCGTATTCCATGTAGCAGAATCTTTCCTTGTTCCCTGATACCAGATTAGATCATCCTGACCATTTGCATTGCTCCAAACCGCAAAGCTGACCCCTCTTACATCTCCAAACACATCTGCATTTTCTATTACAGCGCTGTACTGTGTTTCCTTACCACCTTGATCTTTCAGAACCACTTTTGCTTCACGTCTTTTCACAACCTTATCAACTCCATCAACAAGCTGCATCACACCGTTTTGGGCATGCACATACGCATGAATCATATAGGTTGTATCTTTATTTGAACTTTTAATTTTCACAACCGTTTTATAGCTTCCATCTCTCTGGCGCTTTGCCTCATGCCATACGAGATCACTCTGATCAGGTTTGCTCCATACCGGAATTTGAACTTCATCAATTCCTGATTTTGATGTTACATTTTTTAAAATTACTTCCAAGCTGCCTTCTGCTTCTTCAATTTCGAGTTTTCCTGTCGGTGCACTTACTTTAAATGTTGTATTCCCAATAAGCTGCTGTTTTTTCCCTTTTGTACTGTATACATGTACATTATAAACACCTGACGCTTTATGTTTATCGATCACAGCTTCCGCACACCATGTTGATGATTTTTTCTTTCCACTGTACCAGATTAAATCATCCTGTCCATTTGCATCACTCCAAACAGCAAAATCCACTTTATCTGACTTTCCTGCCATTTTCGCAGTCAATTCATATCTTGCTTCTTTGCCCTCTTTATCCTCTACTGTGATTTTTATCTTATCTGACTGTTCTACTTTTTGAGTAGTTGTTCCAACCAAGATCAACTTCCCATTATTATCTAAAATATAAGCATGAACATTATACACTCCCGTATTGCCATCATGATTTGCAATATCAACAGCTGCTTTATACGTTCCATTTGACTGTTTGTGTGCAGTATACCACACGATATCACTTTGATTTCCCGTACTCCACACTGGAATCTTTATTTCCTGAATTCCTGTTGGTGCTACTATGTTTTTTACAACCGCATCAAATGTTCCATTTTCTGAATTGTAGTTTTGAATCTCAAGTTCTGCACTTAATCCTTTCACTTTAAATGATGAATTCCCGACAAGCACTTGTTCTCCATTCGTCAAAGTTGCATAAGCATGAACCTGATACACTGTTCCTGCACTATAATCCGTAACATTTACATCTGCTTCCCATGCTCCATTTGATTTCTTCTGTGCTGTAATCCAACGGAGATCACTTTGATCAGCTTTGCTCCAGACAGGAAACTGTACCGAACTAACTTCATCCGGCATATCCGCAAAATTCAACTGCACTTTATACAAATCCGGCCTTGTATCTATAGAAGAAACCTGTACTTTTGCACTTGTATCTCTCGAAACCCGTAACGACGTATTACATAAAAGTTTCGTAGATGTTGAATTATATACATGAACGTTATATGTACCCGTTGACTTTTTATGATTCTTGATATCAAAATTTATTACACCTCTACTGCCTGATACCGAATACCATTTCAAATCATCCTGTCCGTTATCATCACTCCATACGGCAATATTGACCCCTGCACCAACTCCTCTTACTTCAATTTCTGCTGTTCCCTTAAAGTCATTTTTGTTTTTAATCTGCACCGTTGGATTTTTATCTTTTGAGAGTCCATAAGTAGCTGCAATTCCTGCTGCATCCGCTTCTCCCAGTTTTTTCAGGAAATTCTCATCTTTCAATTTCGCGGCATCAGATGCACTGTCTAAGAATGCGTGTTCTACGATCACCCCTGTCATTCCATACTGTTTAGAAAGATAGTTTGTCGTAAAATAGTCATCTTTATTTCCATTCGAATCTGTCTCGCCAGTGGTACCGTCTTTAATTTTTGCACCACGATTTGTTAATCCAAGTGCTGACAACTCGCTCAGAATCTTATTTGCCAGATTCTGACCATCCTGATGGATTCCTTCATTGTAACTTTTGTTTGGATAGTAAACCTCGGCTCCCGTTCCCCCTCCTGTATTGAAATGAATATCTACAAACACGGTCGCTCCGAGTGCTGCTGCATCTTTGATTCTCTGATTCAGGCAATAACTTGTACTCTGTCCCGGATATTTACAGGAAATAGAGTCTCTGTCCATATACACTGTAACTCCCTGATACTGCTCCAATGCCTGTTTGCAATACTGTGCAACTTTAAAAGTAAGCTCTTCTTCTTTTAGTCCATTGCCGCTGGCTCCTGTATGTGTCGCATCATGCCCTGCACAGATTACAACTGTTTTCTCACTTCTTGCTGTTCTTGCAAATGGCGATACCGAATCAGCCTCACCCAGTACTCCCGCTACTGTCTCCTCAATATCTTCAACATCAGCAGAAGCTTCGATTGCAGCTCCCTCTTCATTCAGAGAATATACCGAAACATCCGGCATTTCTTCTGAAGCAGCTTCCTGTTCCTGCCGCGCTGTTACTGTATAACCCGCATCAATTTCTTCTTCCATCAGACTCACTGTCGATGTTACCCCTGCACTCTGATAAGTAATACTGTCCAGCTGGTAAACATCTTCTGCTGATCCTTCCGGATAATCCTGCGTAAACAAAACCGTATTGTTTACAATCGCTGATGCCTGCATTTCCAACTGTTCTCCGGTAACAACTGAACTGTAATGTAACACCGCAGATTCCAATTTTAATGTTTCATCAACAAAACCAACAGCAATATTCTGTGTCTGCGGAACATTAACCACATTTTCATCAACATATACATACTCCAGACTTCCTTCTGAACTCTCCTGTTGTGTCACTTCCGGATTTTCTGTTTCATCTGAAATCTGCTGTTGTTGTGTGTCAATTTCCTCCAAAGCAACGTCTGCTCCTGGTTTTGCTTCCACATTCTCTGCGTGCTCCTCAGTTTCCACAACTACTTCCTCTGCCGCCACATTCATTCCTGTTCCAGTAAACAACATCATAAATACCAACAGCCATGCAAGTACTTTTTGTACTTTTTTCATCTCTTTGTTTTAACCCCTTTCTCTTTTGTATCGACAAAAAACTTCCTATATCTCATATATATATATAACATATCGGTGATTTAGATTCAATTTTTTAATGCTAATACATTACAGAATCATCTATCTCTTCGTCACCTGCCAATTGTTCATAAAATATAGATCGTTTTCTGACCTCCTTATTCAACACATCTACCCCAAACTTTTCTGCCAAAGTCGGTTCTGCTGAGAACAAATTCGTTCCGAGTCCCAGGCGCTCCCCTTCAATCCGCGCACCTAACGCTGCAATTGTTGTCGGAAACATATCCATGGTAGTCGCCTGTCTGTTCTTCTGATTTACCGGGACAATCGGAGCATTTATAATTGCATTATACACTCCTCTTGTATATTCTTCCGGAACCTCTTTGCAAAAATCACTGTCCATCGTCAGATGATCTCCTACGATTACAATGGTTGTATTTTCATAAAATGGCTGCTCCTTTAACCAGTTCACGAAATCCACTACCTGCCTGCTTGCGCAGGACATCACGTTTGCATACTGGTTTCCCGGATGATTATCCTGGCACAGATCACAAACATATCCATCTTCAAAATGGGTGTCAACAGTCAGCATCGTAAAGTTAAATGGTTGTCCGCTGTTAGCCAAATTTGTTACTTCCTGCCTTGCAAAATCATATAATTTATGATCTTCAAATCCCCACCACACTCTATAATCCGGTGGTACAAGCCCATTTTGCTGAGCATAAGCCAAATCTTTCACCTCATAATTTCCGTGACCTTCAAAGTATTGTTTTCTTCCAGCAAATTCTCCTTCCGAACCAAACATGATCACCTGTCTATATTCCTGTGCTGCCAGCATATCTCCAAGAACTGTTGCCCCCGGAAGTACCTGAATATCTTCTTCTACATTTTCTGCCCGCAGATTTAATTTCAGTGGCAATCCGGATGTCTGCGCCACCATAGCTCCCATTGTCCACGTGGCACCATCAGAAGGAATCAGACCGCCCAACATATCGCCTGTCGAAAAATTAACGTTTTCCATTGCCAGCTGCGTCATCTCCGGAATATCATTTTCTGCAAAAGCGCCGCCTACATCTGTTGAAGCGTACGTGGATTCCATGGACTCCATAAAAATGTACACCAGATTTCTCTTCTGCTCGGGAAATGTAACCGGAACCAATGCCGGATCCATATAATTCTCCTGCAAAAACATCGAGATCGTATCCTGATTTTCCAGATATTCTCCAACATCCAGTTCATTCCACACCATCTGTCCGGATGATACGATCAGTGCCATCGAACCTGCAACGGCTCCAATCTGTACCACCCATTTTGTAACCTTTGTTTTTCGCACCATTACAATTACCAATACTACAAAAAACACTGCCATCACTGCAGCCGGTATACAAGTCTCTACAAAATCCCAGAGTACCTCATGACTGGTGCCCTGGATTGGTGTCTTTAACTGAGCGACAAGCTCCTCCATAGACAGATTTGTCCATGTCGCCAGCATCCAGTTTGCCGCTTCATGAAGCAAGATTGCCAGAAATGAGAACAACACTGCTAACATACACAGCAGCGCTTTCATCACAATCTGAATCACCTTTATCATGTTTCCCAAACGAACGATCCCGATATTCACTTTCAACTGTTCTTCCGTTATATCCGTCAGATTCTTCTGCTCTTTTTGCGCCCCTCTGTCTAACTCATTTTTCGGCCTCTTTCTGCGCTTTTTCTTTAACTCCTGCAATCTTATGTCCTCTCCTTAATTCCAACTTTTATACTGCCCACTTTTACGCGGCAAAAGGGAACACAGCCTGATTTGCTGCGCCCCCCTCTCTTATTTTTTATTTCAGAATAACTTTTCCGGATAAACTCCTGCATGAATCAAAGCCTGCAATTCCGAAACAACGGAATCCTTATCTTCTTTATAAGTCACACCAAACCATTTATCTTTTGATGTCAGCACTTTTACTGCAAGCTTTTTCTCCGCCAAAAGATCACCAATGATCGTCGGCAGTAAATATTCTGCTTTCAAGTTATCTGCCGGGGTATTTGCTACAAATGCCTCAAATCCACTTTCCAGAATCTGGAAGAACTCTGGCGTAAGTCCCCACATATTCATGGAAACACTGGATTCAATATCGATTGGAATGTACTCTTCTCCCTTGTGAACGGCTGCTCCGCTCTCATATTTCTCAATATTGGACGTCTCCACGATATCTGCAAGATATCCGTTTTCATTTACTTTACAGACTCCGCGTGTTACCCCGCCGTTATCACTCAGTGTATTTTTCAAAACAAAGCTGACCATACAGATCTCATCCTTTGATGTTGTCTCTCTTGTAAGGTACTCGTACGCTTCCACATATGCCTGCTTTCCATAGTAATCATCTGCATTAATGACCAGAAACGGACTGTCTACAACATCCTTACAGCAGAGAATTGCCTGTCCGGTTCCCCATGGCTTTGTGCGACCTGAAAAACGTTCCCGATACGCCTGCGGAATATCATCTACCTCCTGATATGCGTAAGCAACCTCTACAACCTTTTCAATCCGGTTTCCGATCACTTCTTTAAAATCTTTTTCCAGATCCTTTCTGATTACAAATACAACCTTATCAAATCCGGCTTCCATTGCATCATAAATGGAGTAATCCATAATAATCTCTCCGTTTGGTCCCACCGGTTCCAGCTGTTTGATTCCGCCGCCAAATCTGCTTCCAATCCCTGCCGCCATTACGACTAATGTTGCTTTGTTCATGTTTTTCTCCTTTGCTCTGTAACCTTTATTCTCCCAGTCCATCCTCAATGATCCTGATCATCTCTGCAAGAGCTGCTGTCTCATCAGAGCCTTCACAGATCACTTCGATCTCATCTCCGCTTTTGATACATGCCCCGAGTACACTCAGTACACTTTTTGCATTGGCAGTGACCTCCTCATTTCGAGCCTGCTTTCTGACCGTGATCTTACTTGCAAACTGCATTGCTGTTTTGCAGAATAATCCTGCCGGACGTAAATGCAGTCCTGTAGGATTCTTGATTTTTGTCTTTCCACTGACCATTTTATGTCTCCTCCCTTATTTTTCCGATTTCTCCTGTGTACTGTCAGATTTCTTATCGGCTTTCTGATCTGTTTCATCTTCCTTTTCTGTCAGCTTTACTTTTATTGTAGGCTGTTTTTCCAATTCTACTCCGTCAGGCACTTCAATCGATACCGGAACCTCATACTCTCCTGTAGATTTACAGTCCTGCAGATCAATCGAAACTGCATTTGTAATATCCAGCTGATCAAGTGTTGTCTGTTCTCCGATAAACTTCAATTCGATCACTTCATCTGATTCAAACGTAAGCTCATATTTGTCTTTCAGATTATTAACCTGAATTCCTTCTACCGGGAATTCTATAATCCTGGAACCCTCCTTCTCAATCATAACAGTGATCAAAATCGTATTGGCATTCTCATCCACCAGTTTGATTCCCTCCGGAAGATACTGCGTGATATCCACTGTCTTTTCTACTTTTTTAGTAGCATCACTGACATCAATTTCCGATGTCGGAATTTCTATCTCCGATATCGTATCCAGCATCTCTTTTGTACCGCTGACTTGTATTGTCTGCGGCTCACAGGTCCATCCTGTGCAAATATAATTCTCTTTCAGATTCTCCGGCTGCTGATATGTAATCGGTACATCTTTTGTATTCAGCATCTGGATCTCTACCTGAATTCCCTTCTCCGTGTTCAGGTTATTGCTCAACTTGCTCTGATCCACAATATTGCCCTGACTGTCATAAAGTACCAGATTTCCCTGAACAGTTCCCGAATCTGCGCGTCCCGTTACATCCACTTTAACCACTGCTTTTTCAATGCTTTCTACAAGCGGTTCTGAGCCTTTGATCGTAATCTTTTCAGGATTTACAGTCATGTTGCCAATGATACATCCATTCTGCGGCGTTCCTGACACACTGACTGTCAAAGGAAATACCTTCTGTTTGACATCATTGATCTCCACTACCAGGTTATTCGGCGAAGCCTCAGCTTTACACTCACTGCTATATCGCTTTACAGAAACTTTGATCGGGATCAGACTGTTGATCTGCATTTCCTGCATGTCAGCAACCGCGCTGAAATCTGAAGATGTCAGTTTCTCCAGTATTTCACGCTTTGCCGTCACTTTTACACTTACATTCTCTGTCCCATCCAAAATCTGATACATTTTTCCTTTACTTTTTACAACCTGCTCATTTTTTACTTCCACCGGAATATTATCAAACGTCTGTGTGTCAACAGGATCATCAATGTTTATCACGATCAGCCACAGAAATACAGCGAAGAACAGGGCAATCACTTTCAAGCTCAGATTTTCCATGTATTTATGCTTTTTCATTTCTGCGCCATCCTTTCCATTTTTTTGCTTTCTTCTCTGCTGATCTGTACTGAATCCGATTCAGTCGTTCTGTAAGCCTCTCCTTTGACACTCCTCTCTCTAATTGTCCGCCCATTGCAACAGATACCTGACCTGTCTCTTCCGAAACTGCGATCACCAGCGCATCACAGACCTCACTCATTCCGAGCGCCGCTCTGTGTCTTGTTCCCAGTTCTTTGCTGATCTGCATATTATCTGAAAGAGGAAGGTAACACGTTGCTGAGGTAATCCGATTTCCCCGTATGATCACTGCTCCGTCATGAAGCGGTGTGTTATGCTCAAATATATTGACCAATACCTGTGAAGAGATCTTGCAATCCAGTTCAATTCCCGTCACCTCATACTCTGTCAGATGAATCGCCTGCTCTACAACGATCAACGCTCCTGTGCAGACACTGCCCATCTCAAAGCATGCGCGCACGATCCCGTCTCGGGTTTCATCGGAAAAGCGCTGATTTTCTTTGCTTTTATCAAAAAGAGTAACATTCGTAAGAAAATTCTTTTCGCCCAGCTTTTCAAGAGCTCTTCTAAGTTCCGGCTGGAACACGACAACTGCCGCTATTGCAAGTACGCTGATCGACTCCTTTGCCACAAATAAAATCGTATGCATCTTAAAGATCGCGGCAAGCAAAAAGAATGCCCCCAGCATGATCATCCCTTTTAAGAGCATCCACGCTTTTGTATTCTTGATCCACAGCATGATCTCATACACGATCACTGTAATGATCAATATCTCTATCACATCTGTCAGGTGTACCGTTGGAAAGTATAAACCATTTATGTAATTGTTTAAAAAAATTCTGATCCGGTCTTCCATCCAGTCACCTCCTCATCCTATTCTCCAGAACCAGGTTTCTTGGTCCACAAATCTCCAAGGCTTTTCGTAAGACTCAAGTTATCCTCCGGCTCGTTCTGATTCTGTCTCAATTCTTCATTTAAACTCTGCGTCAGCAGAAGTTCATCTACATTTTTCTCCAGATCTGCTTCCTGGATCTGGCTCGTATCAATCGCCACCGTTTCCTGAACCATCGGCTCCGGCTTCAGATTTACTGCTGCTTTTACTTCCTTTGGCTGTTCTTCATGAGGCTCTGTAATATGCTTCACCTGTTTTTCAGGTAATGTAACCCCTACTTTCGGCACCGCTTTTACATAGTAGTAATACTCATCGTCCTCAAACTGTAATGTCTCTGTTCTTGAATAATCCACAGAAAGGAAGAAAAATTCTGCTATCAGACCTGCTGCTACTGCCACCACAAGATCCAGTAAAATAAAACTTGCCTGGAAGGAAACATCCAATGTCATACAGCCTGACACCTGAAGCACTGCCGCCACGATTGCTCCCGCAACGGAAGCTGTCTTCCACGCATGACTGATGCCTCTTGTTCTCACCCCATATACTACCATCATCGCCAGGAGCAGAACAACTACCATCATCCACATCTCTTTGTTGGCCAGTATCTGTTTTGTAAATACCATGATTCCGTCCAGAAGTTCTTTTACCCCTCCACTCTGAAATGCCGATGCCGTCAGCTTTACTGTGTGGAGCATATAATAAACAATCGTCCCCAGCATCATCGAAACTGCAAATGAAGGCGCTCCGAGCAACCCAAATACAACCGGGATCACATATGGGACCTTCAGAGCAACTGCTACTGCCGCCACTACCACCAGCCATGATTTTTTAGGTGTAAATCTTACATAAAAAATATACATCACCAGAAAAATTGCCAGACATAATCCCTCTACCGGCAAAGACAGCGCATACAGATGTACCAGAACAAGCAGGGCTGCTACAAGTGCCAGCATCCCGACCGGAAGAAAGGCCGTAACAGCAGCAAGACCAACTGTACAAACTGTAGAGGATAATGCTTTCATAAATCCTATATTAGAATTGATCAGTCCGAACACACATAATCCCAACACGAACTGCAGTATCTTTACAATATAAAAAGAATATCTGGCATAAATTTTTTCTATCTGATCCTTCCATACAAGTAATGTGCTCATATTATTTTTTCTCCTTCATGTTTATCTTTTCAAGACGGGACAGATCCCGATAATATTTTTTCACATGCTGCTTGGCAAGATTGTGTTTTCTCTTGTAGAACATCCTTGCACCGGTACAATAAAGAATCAAAAGAATCAGATAACCGCCCACTGCCGTTCCCATCAAAAGAAGAAGCTTTAGTATCGTAAGCTTTTCCAGAATCTGCTCCAACGTGCAGAATGCGATCAGTGCCGCTACGATTGCATAACCGATGGTAAACCAGATTGCCGTAGCCCACACATTCATACTCACATAATCCTTTTTATAATAACTGCTGATTTTCAGATCCTCTTCTGCTCCCTGCTTTTCATAAGAAGCCATCTTGATCATCAATCGTATTTTTCTTTTATCCAACATGTTTCCACCTCGATCCATTGCCTTTTAAACATCATTTTTAGTATATCATACTGTCAGAGTCCTTGTCCAATGCTTATGGTCAAAAAATATACTTTTTGTGCTCCTGCATTTTTCAACACCTTTGCCACTCTGTGTATGGTATTTCCGGTTGTATAAATATCATCGATGACCAGCACACATTTTTTCGGAATCCAGGATTTTGTGACACCAAATGCTCCTTTTAGATTTCGAATCCTGTCTCTGCTCCCAAGCTTTTTCTGAGGTCGCGTTTTCTGAATTCTCTTTACTGCATCTTTGTTCACGGGAAGATCCAGCCTTTTCCCAAGTTCTTCCGCCAGAATTTGTGCCTGATTGTAACCTCTTATCCTCTGTCTGGATCTGTGAAGCGGAACTGGTATAATTTCTTCTATTTTCCATTGTTTCACAGTATCTCCTAATTCTGTAGCCATTTCCGTAGCAAAAATTTCTCCATAGCATCTTCTGTTTTTGTATTTAAATCTGTAAATTCCCTGCGAAACCGGTGCTTTATGCACCCAGATACTCTTCCCGGCTTCAAACGCATACTTCTTTTTCTGGCAATCACGGCAGTACTCCTGCTCTTCCTTTCTCAATGGCTTTCCGCATTTCATGCATCTTGGCTGACGGATATACACGATCTTCTCTTTACAGGAAGGACAGATTCCATACTTGTATACATTTTCGCAAAATGGACAAACTGAAGGGTACAACAGCTCTAAAACTCTTGTATACGCTCGTCCAAGCTTGTGTATCGTTCCTGTTCGTTTTTGTTTTTTATCATTTCCTGAAATGTATCTTCACTCCCAACTATCGTTAAACATTTTTTTGCCCTTGTCACTGCTGTATACAATAAATTCCGATTATATAACAGCTTTGGTCCCGGAAGCAGCGGAATTACCACCGCCGGATATTCGCTTCCCTGGGATTTGTGAACCGTGATCGCATATGCCAGTTCCAGTTCATCCAACAACTCAAACGGATATTCTACCAGTCGCTTCTCATCATACTCAACAGTCAGAGTTTCTTTATAGGAGCTGATCTCCCGGATGATTCCCATATCCCCATTGAAAATCCCCATTCCTTTATCTACTGTCACCCCATACTTTGTACAAACTTCCCACTCCAGCTGATAATTATTCTTGATCTGCATCACTTTATCACCGGTACGGAAAATCCTTCCGTTTGCTTCCTTTTCTTCTTTCTTCGGATCCGGAGGATTTAAATATCTCTGCAAAATCACATTCAGACGCTCTACTCCAAGCAGACCTTTTCTTGTCGGTGTCATCACTTGAATATCAAACGGAGATGCATCCACATATTTCGGAAGTTTCTTCTGGATCAGTGTGATCACAACTCCTATGATCACATCCGCCTCCTGTCGTTTCAGGAAAAAGAAATCACGGCTTTTGTTATTTATGATCACGCGCTCACCCGCATTAATCTTATGCGCATTCAGTACGATATCACTTTCTCCCGCCTGACGGAAAATCTTTGTCAGTGTGACCACATGAAATTTATTCGATGCAATCGTATCTTTTAATACACTTCCCGGTCCTACCGACGGCAGTTGATTGACATCCCCCACCAAAATCAGTCTTGTTCCAGGCACAACTGCTGTAAGGAGTGCATGCATCAAGGTCAGATCTACCATGGACATTTCATCAATGATCAGCACATCTGTTTCCAGTGGATTGTCGCGATTTCTTAAAAATCCATTGACATTTCCTTCTTCTTCTGGATTTCCGCTGACTTCAAGCAGACGATGAATCGTCTGCGCTTCATAACCTGTCGCTTCTGTCATGCGCTTTGCTGCACGCCCTGTCGGCGCTGCCAGAAGAATACTCATCCCCTCGCTCTCAAAAAACTGAATCATGGTGTTGATTGTTGTTGTCTTTCCGGTTCCGGGTCCTCCTGTCAGGATCAAAAGTCCATGCTTGATCGATTCGATCACCGCCTGATGCTGCATTGGATCCAGTGAAATCTGTTCCAGCTCCTCCACTTTTCGCAGTCGTTTTTCCATCATATCTTCCGGCATCGCGCAGTCAATATCCAGATCATTCAGCATACGGGCAACATTCAGTTCCATATAATAAAAGCGGGACGGGTAGATACGGATCTCTCCTTCTATTTCTTTCATAACTGTCTTTCGTTCCATGCAAAGATCCATGATATATTTTTCAATTCCTTCAATCTCAACACCAAGAAGCCTGGAGGTCCTTACCTCTAAAACATTCTTCGGCAAATATACATGTCCTTCTGTCATGGACTGCTGAAGCACATAAAAAATCCCGCTTTGGATCCGGAAATCAGAGTCTGTATGTATTCCAATCTTTGCCGCAATCTCATCCGCAGTTTTAAACCCAACACCTTCGATATCATCCGCAAGTTTGTAAGGATTGGTTTCCAGGATCTCATACACTTTACTGCCATACTTCTGATAGATTTTTGCTGACAGTGCTGTACTGATTCCAAAGTTCTGTAAATAAATCATCACTTTGCGCATTCCTTTTTTCTCATCCACCTGCAGCGCGATCTCCCTTGCTTTGCGTTCGCTGATTCCATTCACTTCTGCAAGCCGTTCCGGCTCTTCTTCTATAATACGAAAGGTGTCTGTTTTAAACTTCCTTACAATTCTTCCTGCCAGAGCTGCACCGACTCCTTTGATCGCACCGGAACCAAGATACCGCTCTATGGAGATCAGATCTTCCGGTTCCTTCATCTCGTAAGAACTGATTTTCAACTGGCTTCCGTAAATATTGTGATTCACATAATCTCCCTTAATTTCCAGGCGCTCTCCTTCGCTGATAAAATTCAGGGTTCCTACACAGGTTACTTCGCCCGCTTCACTTTCCAGCTGAAATACTGTATATCCATTTTCTTCATTGCGAAACACAATATGTTCCACGTATCCTGTTACAATCTCCACTTCTTCCTCCCATTTTATGCAGCCTCAACATTGTATACATGTATTCTTGCATATTTTTTCTATTTACAGTCCTACAATAGAAGACAGACTCCCCCGACATACAGAATCTTCATTCTGTTGCCGAAGCAGCCTGTCCCATCCTGATTTCTTCTCAGAAATCCTTCCTGCCACTCATAAATTCCACAAACTGTCCGGTTCCGATCGCTACTACTTTCATCGGATCTTCTGCCGTCATTGTATTGATACCTGTCTTTTCCTCTATCAGCTCTTCCAGACCTCGCAGCATTGCCCCACCGCCAGTCAGAACAATCCCCCGATCCAGAATGTCGGCAGACAGCTCCGGCGGAGTCTGTTCCAATACCGAAACAACCGCTTCCACAATCTTCCCTGATGTCTCGCGAAGTGCTTCTTCTGTCTCCGAGGAAGTCACTGTTACCGTCTTTGGAAGCCCTGTCACCAGATTCCTCCCTCTGACCTCCATACTCTCTTCCTCAATTAGAGGATATGTCGTGCCGACTTTGATCTTAATATCTTCAGCAGTCCGCTCCCCGATCAGAAGGTTATGCTTTTTCCGCATATACCGTACAATTGCTTCATCAAAATCATCCCCGGCAATTTTAATCGAGGTATGCACGACCGCGCCACCCAGCGAAATTACAGCAATATCTGCAGTTCCGCCTCCAATATCCACGATCATATTACCACATGGCTTTCCGATATCTATTCCTGCTCCGATTGCTGCTGCCACCGGCTCTTCAATGAGATGTACTTCTCTTGCTCCTGCCGCAAACGCAGCTTCTTCTACAGCTCTTTTTTCTACTTCTGTCACACCGCTCGGTACACAAATGCTGATTCTTGGCTTCTTAAACGTTCTTTTTCCGATTGCTTTTCTTACAAAGTACTGAATCATCTTTTCAGTTACTGTATAATCTGAGATCACACCCTGCCTGAGAGGACGTACTGCCACAATATTGCCCGGTGTTCTGCCTAACATCAGCCGTGCTTCCTCTCCGATCGCTCTTATTACATTCGTATCTCTGTCAAACGCTACTACAGATGGTTCTTTTAAAACAACCCCTTTTCCTTTCACGTATACAAGAACACTTGCGGTTCCCAAATCTATTCCGATATCTACAGCCATCTTTTCTCCTCCAGCCTTACAAATTCTTTTTCCCCTCTTTTGTATTTCTCAGTTCATTTATAGTCTATCTTCTCTTCGGCTTCAAATACTCGCATAGTTAAGTATAATAAAATTCATTTCACTTGGAAACCCCTTTTGCACATTTTTATTTTTTATTCAGAATTGCGGCAATATATTTGCCTGTATACGATTTCTCATTTGCTGCAATTTCTTCCGGTGTCCCGCTCGCTACAACTGTACCACCTTTATCTCCGCCTTCCGGACCAATATCGATAATATAATCTGCTGTTTTGATTACATCCAGATTATGTTCAATCACGATCACCGTATTGCCGTCACCTGATAAACGTCGCAAAATCTCTGTCAGCTTATGCACATCTGCAAAATGCAGTCCTGTTGTAGGCTCATCCAGAATATATACCGTCTTTCCTGTACTTCTGCGGCTTAACTCTGTTGCCAGTTTGATTCTCTGGGCTTCTCCTCCGGATAATGTCGTAGATGGCTGTCCCAGTCGGATATAAGACAGACCAACATCGTTGAGTGTTTCCATTTTTCTCCGGATACTCGGAACATGTTCAAAAAATTCCAACGCCTCTTCCACCGTCATGTTCAATACATCATAAATTGTCTTTCCTTTATATTTCACTTCCAGAGTTTCTCTGTTATAGCGTTTTCCTCCACACACTTCACACGGTACGTATACATCCGGCAGGAAATGCATCTCAATCTTAATGATTCCATCTCCGCTACAGGCCTCACAGCGTCCGCCCTTCACATTGAAGCTGAATCTTCCTTTTTTATAGCCTCTCGCTTTTGCATCCGGTGTTGCTGCGAACAAATCACGAATCAAATCAAATACACCCGTATATGTTGCCGGATTGGAACGCGGTGTTCTTCCAATCGGAGACTGATCAATGTCGATTACTTTATCTACCTGCTCCAGCCCTTCAATTCTCGTATGCCTTCCCGGAATTGTTCTTGCATGGTTCAGTTTTTTGGCAAGTGTTTTGTATAAAATCTCATTGACAAGAGAACTTTTTCCGGAACCGGACACTCCTGTCACACATGTCATGATTCCCAACGGAAACTTGACATCGATATTTTTCAGGTTATTTTCTTTTGCGCCTACTACTTTCAAATATCCGGTCGGTTTCTCTCTTTTTTCCGGAACCGGGATCTTGAGGCGTCCGCTCAGATACGCTCCGGTCACTGATTTTTCGTTTGCCATCAACTCTTGAGCCGTTCCCACTGCAACAACCTGTCCACCATGCTCTCCAGCTCCCGGACCGATATCCACAATGCAGTCAGCCGCCAGCATCGTATCTTCGTCATGCTCCACTACAATCAGAGAATTTCCCAAATCGCGGAGATGCTTCAATGTGGCAAGTAACTTGTCGTTGTCCCGCTGATGCAATCCGATACTCGGTTCATCCAGAATATAGGCCACACCAACAAGTCCGGAACCAATCTGAGTTGCCAGCCGGATTCTCTGCGCTTCCCCGCCGGACAGTGTCCCTGTCGCTCTGGCAAGCGTCAGATAGTCCAGTCCTACATCCAGCAAAAACTGAATCCGCGCTTTGATTTCTTTTAAGATCTGTTCTCCAATCATCAGCTGCGTCTCTGTCAGTTCCAGCCCCTGTAAAAATTTCTGCAGCTTATCGATTGAAAACGCTGTGAGTTCTGCAATATTTTTCTCTCCCACAGTTACCGCAAGAGAACCTTTTTTCAATCTCTGACCTTTACATTCGGAACATGGAGTAATCCGCATAAAAGTCTCATACTCTGCCTTCATTGTCTCAGACCCCGTTTCGCGATAGCGGCGCTCCACATTTTTGATCAGTCCTTCAAAGACCACATCATAAACACCTTCTCCACGCTGTCCTTTGTAATGTACTTTCACAGATTTCCCGTTTGTTCCGTAAATCAAAACATCGTGAATCTCTTTCGGATAGTCCTGAAACGGCGTCTCCAGATCAAAATGGTATTCTTCACACAACGCATCTAAAATTGCACGTGTAAAGCTTGATTTTTCTGTACAGGACTGCCAGCCCATCACTGCGATTGCTCCCTGCTGAATGCTGAGTGTCGGATCCGGTATCATCAGATCCTCATCAAATTCCATCTTGTATCCCAGCCCAAAACAAGTCGGGCAGGCACCAAACGGATTGTTGAACGAGAAACTTCTCGGCTCAATTTCTTCAATACTGATTCCACAGTCCGGGCAGGAAAAACTCTGACTGAAATTCATCGGTTCTCCGCCGATGATATCTACAATCAGAAGCCCTTCCGCAAGTGAAAGTACACTTTCCACGGAATCTGTCATTCGTTTTTCAATTCCCGGTTTCACAACAAGACGGTCTACAATAATCTCAATATTATGTTTGATATTTTTATCCAGTGCGATATCCTCTGACAATTCATACAGATTCCCGTCTACACGAACACGCACATATCCTGACTTCTTTGCCCGTTCAAACAGCTTTGCATGGGTTCCTTTCCTGCCTCTTACGACAGGAGCAAGCAACTGGATCTTTGTACCTTCCGGAAGCGCCATCACCTGATCTACCATCTGATCCACCGTCTGCTTTTTAATCTCTTTTCCGCATTTCGGACAATGTGGAATCCCGATTCTCGCATAGAGCAGTCGGAAATAATCATAGATTTCTGTCACTGTACCCACGGTAGAGCGAGGATTGTGATTGGTCGATTTCTGATCAATAGAAATTGCCGGAGAAAGCCCTTCTATACTTTCCACATCCGGTTTCTCCATCTGACCAAGAAACTGCCTTGCATAGGAAGAAAGCGATTCCATATATCTTCTCTGCCCCTCGGCATAAATTGTATCAAAAGCCAGGGATGATTTTCCCGAACCACTCAGTCCTGTCAGCACTACCAGTTCATTTCTGGGGATGTCAACATCTATATTTTTCAAATTATTCTCATTCGCGCCGCGTATTCTGATATACTGTCTGGCGTCCATCTTTTTTCCCATGTAAAATTCCTTTCCCATTTATATCGTAATTATTCGATCTCATTCAATATCTGTTTCAGCTCAATCAATTTATCTCTTAATTCTGCCGCTGATTCGAAATCCAGCTCTGCTGCCGCTTTCTTCATTCGCTTCGTAACTTCTCCGATCAACTTCTCCAGTTCTTTCCTGCTCATAGACTCTGGATCTTTCTCCAGCTTCAGTTCTTCTGCTGCTACTTTTTGGGAAATACTGATCTGATCGCGAACCGCCTTCTGAATGGTCTTTGGCGTAATGCCATGTTCTTCATTGTATGCCATCTGAATCTTGCGTCGTCTTTCCGTCTCATCAATTGCCAGACGCATCGAGTCTGTCACTTTGTCTGCGTACATGATCACGTGACCTTCTGAATTTCGTGCCGCACGCCCGATCGTCTGAATCAGAGAAGTCTCGGAACGTAAAAATCCTTCTTTATCTGCGTCCAGAATTGCCACCAGCGTAATCTCCGGAATATCCAGACCTTCTCTCAAAAGATTAATTCCCACGAGTACATCAAATACATCCAGACGCATATCACGGATGATCTCCGTCCGTTCTAATGTATCCACATCGGAATGCAAATATTTTACGCGAATCCCGATTTCCCGCATATAATCTGTCAGATCCTCTGCCATCCGTTTTGTCAGAGTTGTAACCAGCACTTTATTTTTCCTGGAAATTTCCTGATTGATCTCACCGATCAGATCATCAATCTGACCTTCTACCGGACGCACTTCTACTTCCGGATCTAAAAGCCCTGTCGGACGAATCACCTGCTCTGCCCGCAGAAGCTCATGCTCCTCTTCATAAACTCCCGGGGTTGCTGACACAAACAATACCTGATTGATCTTACTTTCAAACTCTTCAAAATTCAACGGGCGGTTGTCTTTCGCAGAAGGAAGACGGAATCCATAATCTACCAGTGTCGATTTTCTCGACTGATCCCCGGAATACATTCCTCCAATCTGCGGGATCGTCTTATGAGACTCATCGATCATAATTACAAAATCATCCGGGAAATAATCAATCAGTGTATATGGAGCCTGTCCGGGCGCCAATCCTGCCAGATGCCGGGAGTAATTCTCAATCCCGGAACAAAATCCCGTCTCTTTCATCATCTCAATATCAAAATTTGTCCGCTCAGCAATCCGCTGCGCTTCTAACAGCTTATCCTGTCTTTTAAATTCTTTGACGCGCTCTTCCAGCTCTTCTTCAATCGCCTTGACGGCGCGGTTGATATTCTCTTTATCCACCACATAATGAGATGCCGGAAAAATCGCTACATGCTTTAACTCGTCTTTGATCTCTCCTGTAAGAATGTCCACCTCTGTGATTCTATCCACTTCATCACCAAAAAATTCAATTCGGATCGCAACATCTGACTCATATGCCGGAATCACTTCCAAAACATCTCCCCGAACCCGGAATGTTCCACGATGAAAGTCCATGTCGTTTCTATCATACTGAATCTCAATCAGCTTTGCTACAACTTCATCTCTGTCCTTGATCATCCCCGGACGCAGAGAAATCACCATGTTCTGATAGTCTACCGGACTTCCCAGTCCATAGATACAGGAAACACTCGCCACAATGATCACATCTCTGCGCTCTGCCAGTGCCATCGTAGCAGATAACCGCAGCTTATCAATCTCATCATTAATTGCTGAATCTTTGGCGATGTAAGTATCCGAAGATGGGACGTAGGCTTCGGGCTGGTAGTAGTCGTAGTAGGAGACAAAATATTCCACGGCATTGTCAGGGAACATCTCCTTGAATTCTCCGTATAACTGCGCTGCCAGCGTCTTATTATGTGCAATGACAAGCGTCGGTTTCTGAAGCTGCTCAATAACATTTGCCATCGTAAAAGTTTTTCCAGAACCCGTAACCCCTAGTAAAGTCTGGCATTGATTGCCTTCCTTGAAACCTTTTACCAACTGCTCGATCGCCTGCGGCTGGTCTCCGGTTGGCTTATATGGGGCTTTCAAAATGAATCTATCCATAGCAAAATCCTCCATGTGTGACTTTTCGTATGCTTACTGTCAGCCACATTTTCAAATATATTCGTAACGGAATGCAAAATACTCCGTCGAGTATTCATCATTTATTTATTCAAAATTTTTGTCTTCCAACACTGTTTGTAATTCTTCTTTACTAGGAAGTACCGTTTCGTATTTACTCGCAATTTTCTTCCTTCTTTTGTAGTCGGCAAGTTTTCAGATTGGGGAAACACCGTTTCCCCAATTGAATCTTTAGAATATACCAGATAAAATTTTCTCATCAATTTTAAATTATCATACGAGTAACCTCGCCCAAATTTTTGCGTTAACCTCTTTGATAATTCTTTTAATATGTACTTTCCATATGCTGCACGTTCTTTTCCATCCTGTTCCTCTTCAATAATCATTCGCCCTGCTTCATAATATGAGTATACCATCGTCATATTTACTGCAACTGATAATTTTTTTTTGCATTTTGGAATAACTCTATTACTTTATTATAAAAATTTTCATTTTGAATGTTATCCATCTATTCACATCCTTTCATTTTTCTTACTCTAATCTTCGCAAAACTCTATAATCTCTTCCTCTGACATCGGACAATAATCATTCCATCCGAAAAATCCATACTATTCGGTACTAAAGCACCAAATAGCACTCGTTTTCCCCCCTGACATTCCAGCTCACGAATTATTCCACCGCGATCTCCGGGAAGGACTCCTTAAACTCACCGTAAAGCTGCACGGCAAGGTTTTTATTGTTCACTATGATAAGCAGGCGTATTCTGATACTAATTCAAAGTGATCCACATTTTCTCCTTATCAGTATAATAGACTCTCGGAATCTCTAGCCCTTTATTTATCTGGCTTCTGAGATTCCATTTT
>OGYQ01000047.1_pt1 | contig 152809 bp, 133 predicted proteins | sample 1576641 | NCBI WGS metagenome assembly OGYQ01 (sample SAMEA3541476, study PRJEB24748) | human gut metagenome | biome: human gut; feature: human-associated habitat; material: faeces | place: China | collected 2012 | reverse complement strand
CTGATAAAATTAAAAATGCTCGTACTATAAAGAAACTTACACAGGAACAGGTTGCTGAAGACCTCAATGTTTCCAGGCAGACTATTTCTAACTGGGAAAATGGAAAATCACTACCTGATATTGTAAGCATTATAAGAATGAGTGAATTATATGATTTAAGAGTTTTATTAAAAGTTACTGTGCGGTACTGCTTGAAGGTGCAGTTATCGTGCTTGCCTGCATAATCTTCTCACTGTTTGCGTCAAGTCCGCTGGTAGTAAACCCGGACGCTGCGGCAGTCACACAGGTATGGTCATATATCGGAGAACTTGTATTTAATATGCTTGTTCTTGTCGGTGCAGTGAAAATGAGTGACCGTATTATCAGAGAAATGATGGGCTTATAACGGAGGTTTTTACAACAAATCTTCAGGCAAAATTCTGGCCTGAAAAACACAAAAACATGAAAACAAATAAAAATAATTGACAAGTGAAAAAATCGTGATACAATGTAATGATTTAGCTTTGCTAAATGGTCGGATTGAGGAAGTAAAGATAGGATGGTCAAGTATATGTACGAATATGTCAGCAAAGCAGAATACAAGCCTTATAAAGAGGAAATTGAAAGCGTCATAAAAAGGGTTCAAAAAATAATGAAAACCGAATATGATACGACTTTTCAATTCAAATTGATTGGAAGTGCAAATCGACACCTCGTCACTAAGATAAAAGATGGCAACAGAGGGTATGATTTTGACTACAATCTAATTTTGCAAAAGAGCGATTTATGGGACAATCCCAAAAAACTGAAAGAGCAGTTTATGCGAGCTTTTTCCAAGTCGCTCAAAGGTACAAAGTACGGAGAACCTGAAGATTCTACTTCTTCTATTACCATAAAGGTTGTTGACAAAAAACATTCCAAGATTATCAGAAGTTGTGATTTTGCGATAATTTATTATTTAGATGATGACGACTTGGACAATGGGTATAGATATATCAAGAATTGGAAGAAAAACAATCGTTATTCATTTGAAGATAGAGTCTTATCACAAAATGCAGACTGCAAACTTCAGGAAATAATTGAATATGAGCAGGGATGGAATTGTGTTCGTGATGAGTATATCAAGTTAAAAAATCGCAATAGGGATACGAACAAAAAGTCCTTTATTCTGTATTTGGAAAGTATTCATAATGTTTATAATCACATACAGCAAAGTTTAGAAGATGAAGAAGATAATTTACCAAGAGGACTTACTTATCTAAATCCTTGGTAATGCACAAAACGATGTGGCACTGTCAGTTATGGTGGTGCTTTTTTATTTGCCATGATTAATATTGATATGCTGAACTCTAAATAGGACACATTTGGTTACAGAAAATGACATATACAAATTACGAAGTATGCCTTGAATATCAAGAAAAGAGAAGAGAGAAGACATTGGGTGCAGTTAGGTCAAGAATGCCGTCTTATCAACTGATTTTCGGTACTTAAGTGGTGTGATTCCGTATTGCTTTTTAAATGATGATTGAAAATGACTCTGGCTTGAAAAGAGCAGCATGCTGGAAATTTCTGATATGGATTTATCAGAATTAACTAGCAGCATCTTAGATTCCTCCAGTTTGGTTCTTATAATAAATTCACCCGGACTGAAGCCAAAATTCTCATGAAAGATTCGGCTTGTATGAGAACGGCTGTATCCCAATTGTGCAGCGATGTCGTCCACAGTGATTTTAGAATAGACATTTTGCCGTACAAATCGAATAGCAGACATGAGGTTTCCGGAAACATTCGCCGGAATGGATATGGACTGCACTTTTTCTGCGAAGAACATAGCGCATCTGCCAATCAGATAATCTATCTGCTCTATATCATCCAGTTTCGTTAGAATGGAATAGTAGTTTGAGACGATCTGGATACATTCACTCATTGGAAGGCCGCCTGTATGGGCTGCAGTTGAGAAGAGGGCAATAGAATAGTATCCTATCTGTTTATGCTGAGATATATTATTTCCTGTAAAATGTAAGGAATCCAGTGACTGAGGCTGACAGAGATAATGCAGTACTTCGTCCGGTTTACCTATCTCAATATAATTTATAATTACATCCGGCTCTGTAAGAAAAGTTGGTCCATCAGCAGAAAAAGACTGGTCATAGATATAGTGCTCCTTGGCAGAGTCCGGAATGTGACTTCGTTGAAATTCAAAAAAATCATCCCTTGATAAATCGACTTGGTTAAAGTTATACTGCATCAGCAGCAAATAATCGATAAACTCGAGTTGTGAATACTGTGGTATTTCACCAAGGGCGTCTTTTATAGCAATCGGATTGTTATTTTTGCCACAGATGGAAGATAAACTTGCCAGTTCTGAATTGGTAAAAGGAAGTCCTGAAATAGGACCGGTAACGATCATATAAGGACTGTTTAAAATTGCAACGGCACCATAGAAGAGGCTCTCATCTGTCTGATAATATGCCAGACCATCCGAGAAGAAAAAAAGTTTTTCCTTTATACTCATTGCAAGTTTTTCAAGACCATTTGAGGGAATAGCAAAAACAAATTCATTATCCTGAAAAACGCTAATAGGTATCTGGAATATGTGATGATAGTATTCAGTTGCTTTCCATATGTTATCTTTTGCCCAATTCATGCAAAATCTCCTGTTTTTATTTAAGATAATAATAACAAAAATGAGATAATTTCGCAATAATGGTCTCGACCTGTGTTTTATATTAGGTATAGTTTAATAAAGTTAGGTGGATAAAGCCAAAGGAGGACAAAATGGAAAAAAATAAGATTACAGGCTTTCAAAAAGTCGCATGGAATTTAGCGTCACTTACTTCCAATGGGTTCTGGGGAATATTGGGAGGATACTTGACCTACTATCTGACACAGAGTGTGCTGCTTTCTACAGCATCGGTTGGTGGGATACTTATGGCGTCAAAGATCTTTGATGGTTTCACAGATCTGATTGCCGGATACATTATTGAGAAGACAGATTCAAAGTGGGGAAAGGGCAGACCTTATTCTCTTTTTGCATCGGTTGCATGGATATTTATTATAATGATTTTTGCTGTGCCGTCATTCTTTAGCACTACAGCAAAACTGGTATATGTATTTGTCTGTTATACGCTGATCAATTCGGTATCACTGACATTTTTCAACTGCTCAGATCAGGTATATATGCTCAGGGCTATGCCGGACGAGAAAGACAAGTCGTCTACTCTGGCAGTAGGTGGAGTTATCGTAACCTATGGAAGTACAATTTTTACCATTGCCATGCCGGTCATCATTACCTCACTTTGTGCTACAAAGCAGGGTTGGACGGTACTGGCGCTTGCAATTGGTATACCTTCCATGATTTTAGCGTCACTTAGATTTTTCTTTGTAAAGGAGATTTCTAAAATTGAGGGGACAGCGACTCCTACAGAGAAGAAAAAGATTTCAGTAAAGGATATGGTTGCTCATATCTTTCATAATAAGTATGTACTTATCTGCTTAGGTCTTGTATTTTTCTACTATTTGAATCAGAATCTGAGCACGGTAGTTCAGAGTTATTACTTTACATACAATGTCGGAAATTTAAATCTGCTTTCGCTGATCAGTGCAACTACACTTATCACACCGATCTTTTTGATGTTCATACCGAAGATGCTCGAAAAATGGGGAAAGACCAAGGTGCTTAAAATGGGATTGCTCTGTAATCTGATCGCTTGCATTGTAAGAGCATTTGCACCATTAAATTTGGTGGTATATGCGGTTACATCTGTAGTCTGCTCATTTGGAACACTGCCTATGGTTTATTTCATCGGTCTGCTTCTTATGGATTGTATGGATTACGGCGAATGGAAAAGGGGTTATCGAGTTGAAAGTGCATACTCAGCAGTGAGCAGTGCCGGGCAGAAGATTTCCGCAGGTGTGGCAAGTGGTATAGCTGGACTTGTAATGTCAGTTACAGGCTTTATAAGTGGAGCAGAGTCTCAGAGCATGGAGGCTTTACAGGGAATCAAGGCGCTGACAATCTATGCACCGATTATTGTAGGCGCAGTTCTTCTCGCCCTTATCTGCATGTACAATCTTGATGATAAAATGGATGAAATTAAGAAGGCTTTAGGTCGATAGAGGGTTTGTAAATGAATATAGATTTTAATGAAGACTGGACTTTCATTAAGACGGATGGAAGTTTTGAAATAGTAGACCTTCCTCATGATGCTATGATTCATGAGATGAGAACTACATCTAATAGAAATGGGGATAGGACTGGATATTTTCCCGGAGGAAAATACACCTATACCAAGGAATTTGACCTGAATGAAAAAGCGGAAGACAAGCAGTTTATTCTGCATTTCGATGGCGTATACGGGCAGACCGAAGTCCTAATAAATGGAGTTAAAGTCTGTGAGCATTACTATGGGTATACTCCATTTGACGCTGATCTGACAGAGGCAACTTTGTCTGGCAGGAATAAGGTGGAGGTCAGAGTGGATAATAGTTTAGTGCCAAATTCGCGCTGGTACACCGGATCCGGTATATACAGACCTGTAGAACTTCGGACGCGATCAAAAGATTCGATAGAGGATATTCATATTGAGACGATTTGTATCAACCCTGTTCTCATAAAGGTATCCTGCAATCAGGTGGATGGGCGTGTGATTCTAAGGGATGCCACAGGAAAGATTGTAGCGGAATCGAAGATTGGAGAAATAGAGATAGAGGATGCAAAACTTTGGAGCGCGGAGCATCCATATCTGTATAGTTGCGAAGTCCATACAGATACAGACGCTCAGAGTGTGAAATTTGGGATTAGAAAACTTGATTGGTCTTCTGAAAACGGTCTGCAGGTAAATGGAGAAACGGTAAAACTTCGGGGAGGTTGCATACATCATGACAACGGTCTTCTGGGAGCATGCGCTTATAAAGAGGCAGAGTATAGAAAGGTTGCGCTGTTGAAAGAAGCGGGTTATAATGCTATACGATCTGCTCATAATCCTTGCTCGGAAAGTTTTCTTGAAGCCTGCGATGAACTTGGTATGTATCTACTGGAAGAAACTTTTGATGGCTGGTATACCCCCAAAAATCATCACGACTACAGCAGACATTTCTGGAATGACTACAAAGACGACATGGCTGCCATGGTAAAGAGAGATTATAATCATCCTTCTGTTATCCTTTGTTCCATTGGAAATGAGGTCAATGAACTGGGGACGGAAGATGGAATCAATCTTGCGGGTCAGATGGTTGAATATATGAGGAGCATGGATACCGGCAGACCTGTGACTTGTGGCATAAATATCATGCTTGCTGTCTGGGCGAAGCAGGGAATGGGTGTATATAAGGATGAGGAGGATTATGTGGCTGAGCCGCTCCCTGAGGAGGAAAATCCCAATGCCAGAAAGACCGGTTCTACTCTGTATAATTCAATTGTCCAGAGAGTGGGAAGCCTTATGTCCACACAAACCAGATCAGGGAAGGCCACCGCGGTAGTGGAAGGTGTGGCGGATAAGTTCGATATACTGGGACTTAATTATGGACATTGCAGATACGATATGGAGGTGTCAAATCATCCGGATAGAATTCTTCTGGGAACAGAAACCTATATTAATGATCTTTATTATAACTGGGAACGGGTTGAGAAATATAATTCTCTGATAGGTGACTTCTGCTGGACGGCTATGGATTATATAGGTGAGGCCGGTCTTGGAGCATGGAGATATAAGGATACGGATGAATTGCCTCTTTTAGCAGGCTGTGGGGCGATAGATATACTGGGAAATGCTGATGCGACAAACGGATATCAGAAAGTCATCTGGGGATTGGAAGATATATTTATAGGGGTATCTCCTTTGGACAAAGGGTTATCAGGAGTGCAGAGGAAAGCCTGGAGATTTACCGATGTGATTCCATCCTGGAATTGGTCCGGATATGAGGGGAAGAAATCCCGCGTGGAGGTTTATAGCAGGGCGCCTTATGTAGAACTTGTTCTGAATGGGAAAAAAATTGGTCGGAAGAAAACAAAAAAAGCCAGAGCAGAGTTTTTCGTTCACTATGAACCGGGAGTGATAAAGGCAATTGCCTATGATGAGAAGAAAGTCATTCTTGCGGAAGGCAAGTTGCAGTCGGGAAATGGAACGACACATATAGAGGCTAAAGTGGAAGAGAATGTATGGAGCCGGAAACTGATCTATGTGAACCTTGAAGTGGATGATGAAAAGGGAATCTGGTGTCCCGGTGAGAACCGGAAATTGACGGTTAGTTGTGATGGCTCTGTCAGATTAATAGGGGCAGGCTCTGCAAATCCATATTCCGATGACAGATTTACAACAGGTTCGTTTACAACCTATCAGGGTCGTGGACAGATTGTGCTTGAACGAATTGATACAGCAAAGAAAGCAACAGTAAGTGTGATGGATGAAAAGGATAGTTCTGTATTGCAGGTGAAAATTAGTGCAACCAGGGCACATAATATGATAGAATAATTCTCATGATAGTTCTTCAACTTATCAGGAAAGTAGCCAAATCAAAAATTTGCCGGCTAGTTTCAAATTTTAGAACAAAGTTAGGATATGTAAGGAGAAAAATGGCTAAGAAAAACAAATTCCAGAAAAAGTTTGAGCGTGGATTCGCAATGCTGGTCAATAAGGTCATGGGTTCTGGGCTGTCCCAACTTGAAAATGAGGCATCAGGTGAAAAATATGTTACGCCCGGTATGCCGGAGCAGGTGCGAGCACTTGCCGAAGAGGGAATTGTTCTCCTTAAAAATGATAACGATGCACTTCCGTTTAAAGAAAATGATAATGTGGCTGTGTTTGGCCGCGTACAATATGACTGGTTTTTTGTGGGGTATGGCTCTGGTGGCGATGTCCATCCGCCATATACAGTTTCGCTTTATGAAGGATTTGAAAATGCAGGTATTCATTACAATAAGGAACTAAAGACAATATATGAGAACTGGTGTCAGGATCCGGACAATCAGGCTGATCATGGTTACTGGGGACATTGGCCATTTTATTATGAAGAAATGCCATTAGATCAGGCGATTGTTACCGATGCAGCAAAGAAATCCAATATAGCCATGGTAATTCTAGGCCGTGCAGCAGGTGAAGATCGTGAAAATAAACTGGAAGAAGGCAGTTACTATCTGACCGCTGAAGAAAAGGATATGCTGCAGAAGGTCACAAAAGCATTTTCTAAGACAGTGGTTGTTATGGACTGTGGTAACATTATTGATATGTCCTGGACAGATGACTATGATATTGATGCCCTTGTTTATGCTTGGCAACTTGGTCAGGAAAATGGCAATGCCCTTGCAAATGTATTAGTTGGTAAGGTTACTCCTTCCGGAAAACTTTCAGATACAATAGCAAAGATATATCAGGATTATCCATCCGCTTCAAATTTTGGTGCCAAGGAATTTAATAACTATGCGGAAGATATTTACGTTGGCTACAGATATTTCAGCACCTTTGCTCCGGACAGAGTGAAATATCCTTTTGGATTCGGTTTGTCTTATACAAGTTTTGATACGGTGTGCCAAAATGTCACGGCAAACGAAAATGATTTTATATTTACAATAAAAGTAACGAATACAGGGAATTACGCGGGTAAAGAAGTAGTGCAGATCTACGTAGAAGCCCCACAGGGAAAACTTGGAAAAGCAAAACGTGTATTAGTCGGCTATAAGAAGACACCCCTTCTGGAAACCACTGCTTCAGAGATACTGGAAATCACTGTGAACAAAAAGGATATGGCATCTTATGATGACAGCGGTATCACAGGCTTTAAGGATTGCTTCCTTTTAGAAGCAGGTACTTACAAGTTCTATATGGGTACCGACGCTACGACAGAAAATAATATCTATGAATTTAATCTTGATACAGTAGATGTAATGGAAAAATGTCATGAGGTCATGGCTCCTGAGCCGGGCACAGAGTACAAGGTACTGAATCCGAGTGGCACGGAGTCCATAATGCTTGGTGCCGATGGTAAGTCCTTCCCTGCTAGAACGATTACCACAAAGACAATGAGTCTGCGTGAACGGATCCTTAAGAATCTTCCGAGCGAGATTGCGCAAACCGGGGATAAGGGAATCAAACTTATCGATGTGAAAAGCGGAAAGAATACTCTGGATGAATTTATTGCCCAACTTTCAGACAAAGAACTGGGTGATCTGACCCGTGGTGAGGCGGCTATGAATTCTCCGCTGGGAGTTAATGGCAACGCCGGTGCCTTTGCAGGTATTACAGAGGAACTTCGTGCCAAGGGAATTCCTGCTATTATTACAGCTGATGGTCCTGCCGGTCTTCGTGTAAGAAAGTATACAACGCTTCTTCCTTGCGGTACGGCGATTGCCTGCTCTTGGAATTCGGAATTAGTAGAGAAGACGTTTCAATTGGTTGGAGAAGAAGTGCATCATTTTGGAGTTGATGTAAATCTGGCTCCTGGAATGAATATTCACAGAAATCCCCTTTGTGGACGTAACTTTGAGTATTATTCTGAGGATCCAATGCTGTCAGGACGAACGGCAGCGGCTACAACGCGTGGTCTTCAGGTAGGTGGAAGTTCGGCATGCCCGAAGCATTTTGCCTGCAATAACCAGGAATTTAATCGTAACAGCAATGATTCACGAGTATCTGTTCGGGCACTTCGTGAGATTTATCTGAAGAACTTTGAGTATTGTGTAAAAGAGGGGCATCCGGAGACCATGATGACCAGTTACAATAAGATCAATGGCGTTTGGAGCCACTACAATTATGATTTGGTAACAACAGTTCTTCGGAAGGAGTGGGGATATGATGGCATGATCGTTACTGACTGGTGGATGCAGAAGGATAACTCACATGAGTTCCCGGCTCTCAAGAATAATGCATATCGTACCCGCGCTCAGGTGGATGTACTTATGCCGGGTAATATGTCTGCAGTGAAGCGTAAATACGCTTTTGATAAAGAACAGATCGAAACTTTGGGACAGCCGGAGGGACTGACGCGGGCAGAACTTCAGCGTTCTGCGAAGAATGTGTTGCGTTATTGCATGACTAGGTAAGTGAAGTGATCAAGGGATATGTTAAAATATAAGAATCATTGCAAAATAAAAGGAGCAGGCACATGAGAAAATATATCAAGCGTTTAAAAGCGAGAATTGCCTTGAATAAAAAGCAGTTTATTACATATTCCATACTCAGAACGCTGGTCATTTTGACAGCAGTACGCTGCATTTTTACACGGAATTACGAGAGTCTGGCGATATGTATTCTTTCTCTTATCCTGTTTCTCCTGCCATCCCTTTTTGAGCAGCTTTTGAAGGTGGAGATTCCTCCGGTATTTCAGATGATCATTTATGTATTCATCTACGCGGCAGAAATCTTGGGAGAAGTCAACAAATATTACACGGCGATTCCGGGATGGGACACCATGTTACATACCATCAACGGTTTCCTGTGTGCGGCGATCGGCTTTTCTCTTTTCAACATCTTAAACCGCGGTAGCAAATCCATGCAGTTGTCACCCTTTTATCTGGCAATCGTCGCCTTTTGCTTTTCCATGACGGTGGGTGTCATCTGGGAGTTCATTGAATTTACCTTTGATCAGGTATTTCTTTTGGATATGCAAAAAGATTTCATTGTCTCAAATATCGGTTCCGTGACTTTGGACGAAAGCAAAACCCAGACCCCGGTGCGGATCTATGATATTACAAAGACGATCATAGAAACAAAAAATGGAGATACCTATGTAGTGGATGGCGGTTATCTGGATATCGGAATCATTGACACCATGAAAGACCTTATAGTCAATTTTGTCGGTGCCCTTGTCTTTAGCGTGATCGGCTATTCTTATGAGGCAAAGCATAAAGCAAAATCGCTTGCAAAGGATCTTTTAATCGAGCCATTGACGGAAGATGCGATCAAAGAATACGATGACGATATTGAAAAGAGTGTCAACAGCAAGGGCATCAGAAACATCCATGACTCTGGAGGCTATGGCTGCCAGCGAGGACACCATCAACGCTGAAATGGAAGGTATCGAGGCTTAGTCTCGTTGATTTCGGTATTGCAGAGGTGTGATGCCGTAGTGTTTTTTGAACACATTTTGAAAATAACTCTGACTGGAGAAGCAAAGATAGCTGCTGATCTCACCAAGCGATTTGTCTGTATATCGCAGGAGAGAGGCAGCTTCTTTCATGCGCCGCAGGGTTATGTAGTCGTTTACAGACATACCGGTTTCCTCCTTGAAATGGCGGAGCAGGGAGGAACGACTATGGGAAGAATGCGCTACAACATCAGAAACACCAATGGGCTGGTTGATATGTGTTGTGATATATTGCAGGCACTGCTTGGTATCAGCAGAGATCGTCCGGGGGGATTTCTGCATGGCTACACGGTTGGCAAAATCCATGGTCATATTGTATTGGAGATTTTTGACCGCATCTTCACTTTGCAGTTTTTCACATTCCTGTGTATAGGTATCAATCAACTGATAGGTCTCTTCAATGTCCATGCCGCCTGGAATGGCAGCGTCTTTACCAACACTGACAACCAGTCCGATCAATAAATTCTTAGCCTGTCGCAAGGGAGTTTCCGCCAGTTTTCCTTCTTTGACATTCAATGTTTTGGCGGTTCTTAGTAAAAAATTCTCCAGACCGATTACATCGCCCTGACGGACCAGGGACAGCATCTGTTGCTCAAAGAGGTAGGTGCCATGCTGTGCTTGTTCTTCTCTTGCTGTGTAGGCACGTTCTGCCTGTTGTTTTCCGATCTCTAACTGATATTTCGTATCGGTCAGACGAAAGGCTTCGTTTAAATCTAGTTTTTCCCCATTGAGAATAAAATGCAAAAAAAGTAAAAGTTCCAGAAATTGATTATATGTATACAAGGGAATAGCGGTTAAAAAGGATGCAATCTCGTCATATCTTGCTATTGGCAGACCATTCTTGGTCATATAGGAACGGATGAAAGATCTGTCAGGAGGCGTGCTATAGGCAGGCCCTAAGATGAAAAAATGCTGTTTGTCTTTGCAGACGACATAGCCATAGTACCCGGTGTCTGAGGATACATAGACGGATGGTGAGGAAGCATCACATAGTTTTGGCGTGACGAAAGGATAAGGATCCGTATTGTCATAAAATCCGGCAGAACACACATATTGATGACCTTTGTACAAGGCAATGGGCAGATAGTGGGCAGCAAAAAACATTTCGCAAAAGTTGGAATAATCATCTATCATAGTAAAAACCTCCTGATTCAAATATACAATAGAATGTACGATATTACAATACAGAGGCGTGGAGATTTCTTATACTGATAGAAAAAGAAGGGAAAAGGGGATCCCGGAAAGGGTGAAGGTATATGGGAAAAGAGGGCTTTTCAGAAGGGTTTTTATGGGGAGCATCATCTGCAGCAGCGCAGATAGAGGGAGGCTGGCAGGAAGATGGGAGAACGCCGAGTATTTGGGATATTGCCAAGCCAAAGCAGATCAAACATGGGGAAAACTGTCATGAAAGCTGCGATCATTATCATCATTGGAAAGAAGACGTGGCTCTGATGAAGAAGATGGGGCTTAAGGCATACCGGTTTTCTATCAGTTGGTCTCGTGTGATACCGGAAGAGGGAAAGGTAAATCCAAAGGGAATTCAATTTTATTCGGATTTGGTGGATGAACTGCTTGCAGCAGGAATCGAACCCTTGGTTACAATTTTTCACTGGGATATGCCGGTATGGATGCTGAAAAAAGGAGGCTGGTTATCGTCCAAAATCATTCCGGCGTTTCAGGATTATACCAGGGTGGCAGTGGAGGCGCTTTCAGATCGGGTAAAGTGGTGGATCGTCATGAATGAACCGGGCTGTTTTATCATGAATGGTTATATGCAGGGAGAACATGCGCCTTTCAAACATCGCTATCTGGCGTTGTCGCGACTGACACGCAATTGTATGTTGGCACATGCCGAGGGGGTCAAAACGGTCAGAGCGTATGCAAAGCAGCCGGTCAAGATCGGGATCGCACTTTCAACTGGTGCGTATGTTCCCGACACAGAGTGTCCTAGCGACATACAAAGAGCGCGCGAACTTAGTATGGATAAAGGAAATGGTCTGATGGGGAATAAATGGTGGATGGATCCGATCCTTGCCGGAAAGCCGGTGCGTGCCTATGGTATTTATGCATCACATCAGAAAGATATGGAAGCCATCTATCAGGAATTGGATTTCGTCGGATTAAATATCTATACATCCTATAATTATGCAGAATGGGGTGCAGAAAGACAGGAAGCAAAGCCTGGAACACCGCGCAATTCCCTCGGTTGGGTCATTGATGAACGCGTTATGTACTGGAATGTACGTTTCGTGTACGAACGATATCATCTGCCTATCATGATCACAGAAAATGGTGTTGCTGAACACGATGTTGTAAGTATCGATGGTGCCGTCCATGATCCGCAGAGATGTGATTTTATCTATCGTTATCTTGGACAGTTAAAGCGTGCAGCCAGTGAAGGGATTCCGATTTTGGGATATTGTCATTGGTCTGTTATGGATAACTTTGAATGGGCGGAAGGCTATGATCCACGGTTTGGTCTGGTCTATGTAGATTATCCGACGCAAAAAAGAATTGTTAAGGATTCTGCGTGGGAATACAAGAAAATAATAGAAAGCAATGGAAGTATTTTGTAGGGGGTTACACATGAAAAAAGAAGTTAGGTTATTAGATCATGGATTGTTTGAAAAGCCTTTTATGGATTCAAAGGCACGTACAAGAGCAGTATCGACAAAAGAGATTGCCTTTGGACATTTGATAGGACCACTGGGGTTGATCTTAATTGTTAACACGATTGCAGCACTGGTAGAAAAATTCTTCACACAGCAGACAGGTGCTATGTATGGTACGGCAAATGTGAATATGATTCGTATTATGGGTAGTCGTTATGAAGTTGTTATGACTGTGGCAAAGATCCTTGCAGTCGGTATGGGGCTCTTAAACGGATGGCTGGTTCAGCATACACATTCGAAACAGGGAAGACTGCGTCCCTGGTATCTGATTTTTGGTTTTTGTTCGATTATTATTGGTGCTCTGATTTTTCAGTTTGCAGGACCGAATGATCTGGGAGAAGCTTACTGGTATTACTTTTTCTTTTTACTGATCTGTTATCATACCGTGGGTTCCAGTTATTTCTTTGTCTTTAAAGATACGATCGTTTCGTTGACATCGCGAAATCCATCGGAGAAGATGCGCTTGAAATTTGTCCGTCAGTTATGCTGGACATTGATTTCCGGAATTTTAATTGGAATGATGGTTTCTATGGTAGTTCTCCCGATGTGGCTGGAAAATGACATTAGCGGTTACCCGCTACTGATGATCATCTTATCCGTGATTGCCATACCATTGCTTTTGCTGGAGTACTTCTACACCCGTGAGCGAATCACAGAGGATGTCACACAGGAATACGGAGATGAGAATAAGATTCCGTTAAAAGAACAGATGAAGGCTCTGTTTACCAACAAATATTATGTTTTGTTGACCATCATTGTAACGGTAGGAAGTATTGTTGATAATTTTAAGGGTGGTAATGTCCAGTACTTCTATATCAAGTTCTTATTGGGAGGTGCGGATAACCCGATCATGTTTACACTCTATCAGGTCGCAACCGGTATTCCGCTGGGGATAGGAGCCTTTGCTATTTATCCATTGGCAAAGAAGTTTGGGATAAAAAACGTATCCATTGTAGGATACATCTGTGTTCTGATAGGAAGTGTTGTTGGTCTACTGAACCCATCCAATATTCCGGTTGCAATTGCGGCTGGCTTCCTGCGCCAGACAGGTATGCTTCCAAATGCTTATGTGTTTGCAACACTTGTATGTTATGCCTATGACAGCGTGGAACATGATTCCGGTTATCGTCTGGAAGGCTTGCTTGGACCTGCCATTGTCCTTGCGGTCCAAACGATATTGACGGCTCCGTTCGCAGGAGGATATGAGTCCGGTATTTTAAAACTGGGATTTGTGGATGTTCAGGGCATTACACCGAACAGCGATGTACTTCAGTTTATGACTTTCGCATTTTATATGTTTGATATTGTGGCATCCATTATTTATATCGTACTTTTGCCGTTTGTTGATATTGAAAAGAAACTACCGCAGATTAACGAGGATTTGCGTGAACGCCAGAAGCAGATTGCCTTATCCAAAGGAGAAGAATGGATAGAACCGGAAGAAATTGCCAGACGGGAACGCGAAGAAGCTGATCGTATACAGGAACAGAACCGCATTCATGATTTAGAGGAGCGTTGCGCAAAGAAAGGACTGGACTTTGAGACAGAAAATCGAAAATATCTGGAGAAACAGTCAAGGAAGAAGAACAGATTAGGAAAGAGGTAGGAAATGACATGTGATTTTAACGATGGCTGGTTGTTTCAGAAAGAAGGTCAGCCGGGGGAAAGTGTTGATCTGCCGCATGATGCTATGATAACAGAAGTACGGAATGCCTCTTGCAGAAATGGCGTCAATACAGGTTTTTTCCCGGGAGGAAAATATGTCTATACCAAATATTGGAAAGTTAATCCGGAATGGTTAGAGAAGTCAGTCCGTATTCATTTTGAAGGGGTTTATCAGAATTGTCATGTCTTTTTAAATGAAGTGGAAGTTGGCAGCCATAAATATGGATATACGCCGTTTGACATTGATTTGACAGGGTGGTTGCAGGTTGGTGAGAATTGTCTGCGTCTTATGGTAGATAACTCTCTAGAACCCAACTGCCGTTGGTATTCGGGGGCAGGTATTTATCGCCCGGTGCAACTGATTGTGGAAGAGAAGCAGCATATTGAGCGAATTCGCGTGAAAACACTTGCAATCAATCCTGCGGTGATTTCTGTGGATGTTATAGGAGATAGTCTGGAGGCTGTGACCGTTTCCATTTGTGATAGAAGCCACATTCTATATGAGGGAGAACCTGGGGAAATTACACTACAGCAAGTACAATTATGGAGTGATGAAACGCCAAAACTATATACCTGTATTGCAAAATGTAAAACAGATGAAAAACGATTGGATTTTGGCATTCGTAAACTGGAATGGTCAGCAGAAAAAGGACTTTTGGTGAATGAAAAAGAAATACTGTTGCGAGGTGGCTGCATTCATCATGATCATGGTGTCCTGGGGGCGTGTGAATTTTGGGATGCGGAAGAACGACGTATCCGTATATTAAAGGATGCGGGATTCAATGCCATCCGCATGGCGCATCACCCTGCGTCACAGATTTTACTGTCTATTTGTGACAGACTCGGCATGTATGTTATGAACGAGACTTTTGATGGCTGGTATGTACCAAAGACATATCATGATTATGCCAGATATTTTGACGAATGTTGGAAAGACGATGTTAGAAGCATGGTGGAATCTGCGGAAAACCACCCGAGCGTGATCATGTACTCTATTGGTAATGAGGTATCGGAGACAGCGACCTCAAAAGGCATTAAAGTCTGTCGGAAGATACAGGATTATGTGCATGGATTAGATGACACGCGACCGGTAACAGCTGGTATCAATGTGCTGCTGAATGTATATGCGCATATGGGGATCGGTGTCTATCGTGACAAGGGGGAATATCAGCCAAAGCCTTTGCCACCGGGGAAAAGTTATCATGATAAAAAGTCGGGATCCGCTTTTTTTAATGCAATGGCACAAAAACTGGGTCCGCTCATGTTCTTTATGAGTAAAGGCAGACATGGGGATAAGGCGTGTGCGCCGGCGGGAGATGTATTAGATATCATAGGATTGAATTATGCGTCCTCGCGCTATGATGAAGATGCGAAAAAATACCCTGAGCGCATGATGGTTGGCAGTGAGACTATGGTGGCAGATTTACCTTATAATTGGAGTCGAGTGAAGAAATATCCGCAACTTGTCGGGGATTTCGTTTGGTCGGCATGGGATTATCTGGGAGAAGCCTGCATTGGAGATTGGACGTATCATTCCTACAAAGGTCTTCCTTTGCTGGCTGGTCAGGGGATGATTGATATTACGGGAAAAGCACTGGCATCCATGTATTACATGCAGATTGTATGGGGCTTGCGAAAGAAACCATTTATTGCTGTTAGTCCGCTGAATCATGCAGATGAGACGCCAACGAAAGGAGCCTGGCAGTTTACCAATGCGATTGATAGTTGGAGTTGGGAAGGCTATGAAGGTGTAAAAACGACGGTTGAGGTATATGCGGCGGGCGAGTCGGTTCGACTCTTTTTAAATGACAGACTGATTGGGTGTCGCAGGCTGAAAAAATTTAAGTCAAGTTTTTCCCTAGTCTACCAACCGGGAGTTTTACGGGCAGAGGCATTAGATACCAATGGAAATGTAATCGCGCAGCATTTCCTTGGAACAGCCCAAAAGGAGACGATTCTTTGGGCGGAAGCCGAGAAGAAAGAACTACGCGCCAACGGGCAGGATCTTTGCTATGTTCCAATTGAATTTACAGATAAGAAGCATTGTCTCAAGCCTTATATAGAGAAGCGTGTGGATATTGCGGTAGAGGGCTGTGTAAGTCTGGCTGGATTTGGCAGTGCCTTGTGTAAGACCAACGAGGTGTTTGACCGGAACCATCATATGGCATATCGGGGAAGATGTCTTGCTGTGCTTCGCGCAAAGAATGAGCAGGGGAAAGCCAAGGTTAGCATTTCCGCAGAGGGAGTGGAACCGGTAGTTATTAGATTGGAGGTAAAATAAAATGAAGAAATTTCAGTCGTTTGGAGTTCTTACACCAGAGGAATCAGAGCGTGAAAAAAAGCATAAGTCACTTGCCAGAAGAGCAGCGGCAGAGGGATATGTTTTGCTGAAAAATGAAGGCCTTCTGCCTTTGCAGAATAAAAATATCGCCCTATATGGAGCAGGCAGCAGGCGTACAGTGAAAGGAGGTTCCGGTAGTGGCGATGTTTACGAGCGCCATAGCGTGACCATCGAGGAAGGCTTAAAAAATGCCGGATTTACCTTCCCGACGACTCTGTGGATGGATCGTTTTGAAAAAAAGTTTCAGGAAGATATTGCGGAGTGGGAGGCGATGGTAGAAGAAAAGATAAAAGGTTTCTCACCAGTGCAATCCATGAAAATGTTTGATGTGATCCATGAATATCAGAAACCGAATCCAGCGTGTACGCCGATATTGGAAGATGAACTGAGTGACGAGACAGATACCGCTATTTATGTATTATCCAGACAGGCGGGCGAAGGCGGTGACAGACGCTATGAGAAGGGGGATTATCTTTTGTCGGATGTGGAAGAAGAAAGTCTTCGTCTTCTGTCTGCACATTATAAAAAACTTGTGCTGGTTTTAAATTGTGGCAGTGTGATAGATCTGTCCATTTTGGATCAGGTACGGATTGATGCCGTTATTTTCTATGCGCAAGGTGGTATGGAAGGTGGAAATGCCCTTGCGGATATTTTGACCGGAAAGGTAAATCCATGTGGAAAACTTACAGACACATGGGCATATCACTATAATGATTATCCATGCGCCGATACGTTTGGCTATCGCAATGGGGATGTGTCACAGGAAGATTACCGGGAAGATATTTATGTGGGATATCGTTATTTTGATGCCTTTTCTATTCATCCGCGTTTTCCGTTTGGTTTTGGTTTGTCCTATACAACTTTTTCTATGGGACGAAAGGCTGTTCTGGTAGATGGAAGTAAGGTTACAGTAGATGTTTCTGTTAAAAATACCGGTAAATATGCCGGACGTGAGGTGGTTCAGTTATATTTGCAAAAACCACAGATAGTGCAAGGAGTAGAGGAAAAGTCACTGGCGGCATTTGCAAAGACCGGATGTCTGCAGCCGGGGGAGACAGAACTGGTTACTACAACTTTTGATGTCTGTGATCTTGCGGTTTATGATGAGGAAAAAGAAATGTTTGTCCTGCCGCAGGGCGAGTATGGAGTTCTGTTGGGAACGCATGCAGGAGCGGTCAGTCCTGTGGCGGTATTGACGCTTTCAGAAGATGTGGTTGTGGAGCAGGTGTCTGCCGTACATCCATTTGCACGTTCTTATGAACGTATGCAACCGGAACAAGGCAAGCGTGTTTACGAAGAAAGTCTTACCCGTTACGCGATGCAGGTGGATCCGAGGAGAAGAAAAGAGAAGACACAGGCAAACCCTTATCAGAAGCGAGTAGAGGAACTTTTGCGAAATTTAACAATTTCCGACCGTATCAGATTGGTCACTGGCGGTGGATACAGCATGAAATGCTACAACAATGTCATGGGGGCGGCAGGAAGAACCTGCACCAAATTATTAAAAAAAGGCGTCCCTAATATTGTTATGTCAGATGGTCCGGCAGGACTGAACGTTGTGCCGTGTACTGCGATCGCAAAAGACGGCACACCGCGTTTCCCGGATGGCGTACTTGTAGATTGGCGCTGGGGATGGATAAAAAAGCACGAGGAAATGATTAAACATCTTCCGGGAAAATATCAAAAGGTATATCGTTATATGACTGCCTGGCCGAGTGAAACACTTCTTGCGCAGAGTTTTGATATTGATTTACTGGAGGAAGTGGGACAAGCCATTGGCAGGGAGATGAAGGAAATAGGTATTTCTATATGGCTTGCGCCAGGCTTGAATATTCACAGAAATCCGCTGTGTGGAAGAAACTTTGAGTATTATTCAGAGGATCCGCTGGTATCCGGAAAGATGGCGGCAGCGGTGACAAGAGGCGTGCAGTCTGTAGGAGGCGTCGGCGTTTCTGTCAAGCATTTCTGTTGCAATAATCAGGAAGATAATCGTATGGAAATGTCCTCCAATGTCACACAAAGAGCCCTGCGTGAGATTTATCTTCGGGCGTTTCGTATTGCGATTGAAGAGGGAGACCCATGGACGATCATGAGTTGTTATAATCGTGTGAATGGTCTGCATGTCTGCAATAACAAAGAACTTTTAACGGATGTCTTACGTGGAGAATGGGGATATCAGGGGCTGGTCATGAGTGACTGGACAGCGACAAATCAGTGTTCCCATGCCAAGGCAATCAATGCAGGAAATGACTTGATCATGCCGGGCGATAAATCTGTCTGGAAGGCGTTAGAACAGGCAAAAAAAGAAGGACTCCTGCAAGAGGATGCCTTACAACAATCCTGTGAAAGAGTCCTGACCTTAATCTTGAAGAGTGAAACCTGTAAAGATTTTCGTTAGGTCGGCGCATTTGCATTTTCAGCAACGATCTGATAAACACTGATCTTAAACTGCTGTTCCGGTGTAATGCCGACAAAGCAGCAGCCGTATTGAATAGAGTCATCGATACATTCGGCACGGATGACTTCAATAATGGTTTGGATACTTTCTTTGTTTTCAAGTGTTATATTGGCATCATAGTAGGTGCCGAGTTTGAATTGGTAGTCGGATTTGAAAGCCATGCCCGTTGTGGAAATATCTACGACATTGACATCAACGGCAGTTGGCTGATCCGCACTGCTATTTTGATTTACGGATTTTAATTGTATGGTGACATCAATATTGATTCTTTTGGATCTTCTTCTTTCGCTTTCCATAGATAGATAACCTCCCTGTATAACGATATCAGAACAATTTTCTCTATCATACCATAAAAAGCAGAAAAAATGCAGAGATTAAGCGGATACTTTTCGGTTGATTCGTGTGGCTTGACGTGATAGAGTAGTCATAAAAGATTGAGGACGAGAGGAAGATGGCATGATAAAGTTTATTTCATGGAATATTGATTCTTTAAACGCGGCACTGACATCAACATCGGCAAGAGCAGAACTTTCCAGAGCCGTATTAGACACCATAAAAGGGGAAAATGCAGACATTATTGCCATACAGGAGACAAAACTGCCTGCAACCGGAATGACAGACAAGCATAAGGAAGCATTGGCTTTCTATTTCCCGGACTATCAGGTGGAGTGGGTCAGTTCCGTACCGCCAGCCAGAAAGGGCTACGCGGGTACCATGGTTTTATACAAAAAGTCCCTGCAGGCACAGATGAGTGCACCGGCGATCGGCGCACCGGATACCATGGATGCGGAGGGAAGAATCCTTTGTCTGGAATTTGAGGATTTTTACTTTGTAAATGTTTATACACCGAATGCGGGAGACGGCTTGAAACGCCTTGCAGACAGGCAAAAATGGGATGCCTGTTATGCAGATTATCTGAGTGGGCTGGATCAAAAGAAACCGGTCATTGCCTGTGGTGATTTTAACGTGGCACATGAGGAGATCGACTTGGCGAACCCGGACGGCAACCATATGTCTGCGGGCTTTACAGATGAGGAGCGAGAGGGCTTTTCCCATCTGCTTGCCAAAGGTTTTGTTGATTCTTTCCGTTATCTGCATGGCAATGTGGAAAAGGTTTATTCCTGGTGGGCGCAGAGGGTCAAGACCAGCAAGATCAACAACTCCGGATGGAGAATTGATTATTTTCTGGTCAGTGACAGGATCAAGGATGGAATCCTAAGATCCGAAATGCTGGATTCAGGCGCCAGACAGGATCATACACCACTGGTACTGGAGATGGAAGAAAGTAAGTGATAAGCATATATAGGGTAGGGAGACGCAAAAAACAGCGCAGGCAGCGAAGATTACCGCTTTAGGCAAGAAAACAAACCGCCCGGTGTCCTAAAAGACGCCAGACGGTCTGTTTTATATTTGAAAGATCCTATCTGCAATTAAATGTCCGTTGCAGATAAGTGCTGTGTTCTTATATAGTCACCGATCTTTTTGTCGGAACCAAGGATGTGATTGGATAACCATGCCAGAAGAAAATCGATCAGATTGACCAGATATTCCTGCTGGTTGTCGTCCATGGCATCCAGTTCGGACAGATCGATCTCTACCAGACGCTCTACAAAAGCAGAATGGGCGCGCTTTTGTGCCTCAAACCCCGGATAGGAGATCTGCTCCATCAGGGCTTCCTCATCACTGAAATGAAACTCGGTGTATTGCCTTAATTCGGCAAGCAGGCGCATGATTTCATCGTACTTGTCATGAAGCAATTCTTCGTGGATCAGATCGTTGACTTCACGGATGATGTCAAACAACTGCTTGTGTTCGTTGTCGACCAGTTCGATACCGGTCTTGTACTTGTCTGTAAAGGCAAAAGGATCTTCGGTCGGCTCCGGTTTTTGACACATTTTGCCGATCATGATATCACTGCTTAAGATATGATGATAGAGCCAGCGTACCAGATAGGTCAGCAGATCATTTAAGGATGTGCGGGCGGCTTCCGGTGAGGATGTATCCAGTACAAAGGTATTCATCTTTTCTGTAAAAGCCGTATGTTCCTTGCGCTGTAAGGGCAGTTCCGGGTCGTTGATGCTCTCCATGTAGGCTTCCTCATGGGCAAAATGTGTGGCAGCGTATTCCTTTAAACGAGGCAGAAGGCTGTCGGCGATGGTTGTGACATCCTCGGTGTGCTCTGCGAGATCGATCGCCTCGTTGATCATTTGGAACAATCTGCGGTGTTCGTTATCAATTTCTTCTATATGTATCATGCAATCTTCTGTAAATTCGTACATAAGAAACCTCCTTCCATAGATACCACAATCATAGCACAGAAACTTGGGGAATCAAAGGAAACTATCGAAAATATACGAAAAAATTCCATTTTATCGTTGGGTCTGTGCCTTGAACTGAGAGACATTTAATAGTATAATTTTTTCGATTGTTAGAGTAGATGCATGAGTGAGGAGGAAATTTTATGACACAGTGGAAAAACTTAGATACCCTTGCTTCTTTTGGTGAGTTGGCAAAGGTTCAAAAAGTAAATTTAGTAGAGGCTATGTCCGGACAGAACGGAGCAGATCGTGTAAAGAAATACAGCGTTCCGATGGCAGAAGGTCTTACATATAACTACGCAGCAAAACAGGTTGACGATCAGGTGATCGACGCACTGGAAAAACTGGCAGCAGAGGCAGAACTTTCTGACAAATTTGCAGAATTATACAATGGTGCCGTGATCAATACCGGGGAGAACCGTCTGGTTCTGCATCATTTGACCAGAGGTCAGTTGGGAGATACTGTTACCGCAGACGGCGTGGACAAGAGAGCCTTTTATGTAGAGCAGCAGCAGCGTATCGCTGATTTTGCCAACAAGGTACACAGTGGCGAGATCACCAATGCCGCAGGCGAGAAATTTACGACAGTAGTCCAGATCGGTATCGGTGGTAGTGACTTGGGCCCGCGTGCTATGTATCTGGCACTGGAGAACTGGGCAAAGAAGAACAATACCTTCAAGATGGAAGCCAAGTTCATCAGCAATGTAGACCCGGATGATGCAGCAGCCGTACTGGCATCTGTTGATGTAGCACATTCGATTTTTGTTCTCGTGTCAAAATCAGGCACGACTTTAGAGACACTGACAAATGAGTCATTCGTCAAGGATGCATTGGCAAAGGCAGGACTCGACGCATCCCGTCATATGATCGCCGTTACCAGTGAGACATCACCGCTTGCCAAGAGTGATGATTATCTGGCAGCCTTCTTTATGGACGATTACATCGGTGGACGTTATTCTTCTACCTCTGCCGTAGGCGGAGCCGTACTTTCACTGGCATTCGGACCGGAAGTTTTTGCAGCATTCTTAGACGGTGCAGCAGCAGAGGACAAACTTTCAGCCAATGCTAATGTCAGAGAAAACCCTGCTATGTTAGATGCCTTGATCGGGGTTTATGAGAGAAATATCTTGGGCTATCCCGCAACCGCAGTCCTTCCGTATTCACAGGCGCTCAGCCGTTTCCCTGCACACTTGCAGCAGGCAGATATGGAGTCCAACGGTAAGTCAGTCAATCGTTTTGGAGAGCCGGTAGATTATGTGACCGGACCGGTACTCTTTGGTGAACCGGGAACCAATGGCCAGCATTCTTTCTATCAGTTGCTCCATCAGGGAACCGATATCGTGCCATTGCAGTTCATCGGCTTTAAGAATAGCCAGATCGGTACAGATGTTGTGATTCAGGACAGCACAAGCCAGCAGAAACTTTGTGCCAATGTCGCAGCACAGATTGTTGCATTTGCATGTGGTAAAGCAGATGACAACCGTAACAAGAATTTTGAGGGCGGTCGTCCATCCAGCATCATCATTGGAGATCAGTTGAACCCACAGGCACTTGGCGCTTTGCTTGCACACTTTGAAAACAAGATCATGTTCCAGGGATTCCTTTGGAATGTCAACAGTTTCGACCAGGAAGGAGTACAACTTGGCAAAGTTCTGGCAAAACGTGTTCTGGCTCATGAGACAGACGGCGCATTAAAAGAATTTAGTGATCTTTTGAACATTTAATTTTACAGAAAAATGTGATAGTATAAGGCGACGAGGTTTCGTTGCAAGAAAAGGGCATCCTCGAAATGAGGGTGCCTTTTTAGACGAAGAGGATGAAATGATGACATTAAAAGAACTAGAGATAGGACAGAGTGCAATCATTACGCGTGTGGGCGGAGAGGGTGCTCTGCGGCAACATTTTTTGGATATGGGAGTCATCCCGGGAGCAGAGATTACTTTGATCAAATATGCACCGATGGGAGATCCTATGGAATTTCAGGTGCATGGCTACGAATTGACCTTGCGTTTGGATGACGCAGCGCAGATTGATGTGGAACTGATTGCTGCAAGAGCACGCAGCCACGAAGGAACAAGTGATATCAATAAATCTGTTCATCCGGGTCTTGGTGAGGAAGGCAAGTATCATAGCAAGGGCGATGGGGATCCATTACCGGATAGCGAAGACCTGACCTTTGCTTTGGTGGGAAACCAGAATTGTGGCAAGACGACACTGTTCAATCAGTTGACAGGTTCCAACCAGCATATCGGAAATTTTCCGGGGGTAACCGTAGATCGTAAAGATGGTCCGATTCGAGGACAGGCGCATACGAAAGTAACAGATCTGCCGGGAATTTATTCTATGTCTCCTTATAGCAGTGAGGAAATTGTTTCGCGTAACTTTGTATTAGAGGAACATCCAAAGGCAATCATCAATATTGTGGACGCGACAAATATCGAGAGAAATCTTTATCTTACGATGCAGTTGCTGGAGATGGACATACCGACTGTTGTGGCGCTTAACATGATGGACGAGATGACGGGAAATGGCGGTTCTATTGATGTAAATCACATGGAAGAAATGCTTGGAGTTCCAGTGGTTCCAATCTCGGCAGCAAAAAATGAGGGGGTGGATGAACTGGTGCGCCATGCCATGCACATCGCGAAATATCAGGAGAAGCCGGGAAGACAGGATTTTTGTGATGAAAATGATTTTGGTGGGTCTGTACATCGCTGCATTCATGCCATCTGTCATTTGATCGATGATCATGCGAAAGCGGCAGAGATCCCGGTGCGTTTTGCAGCAGCAAAGATTATCGAGGGCGATGCTCTGATCATGGAACGCCTGAAATTGGATGACAATGAAAAAGAAGCGATTGAGCACTTGATCCTTCAGATGGAAAAAGAGCGTGGTATCGACCGGAGCGCTGCTATTGCCGATATGCGATTTACCTTTATCGAAAAGGTATGCGAGCAGACGGTAGTTAAGCCAAAAGAAAGCAAAGAGCGTATCCGAAGCCAGAAGATTGACCGCATACTGACCGGAAAATACACGGCAATTCCTTGCTTCTTTGGCATTATGCTTCTGGTATTTTATCTGACTTTTAATGTGATCGGTGCATGGCTGCAAAATTTGCTGGAACTTGGCATATCACAATTATCCGATGCGACAGAACAACTGATGATCGCGGCAGATGTTAATGAAGTATTGCGAGGGCTGGTCATCGATGGCATTTTTACCGGTGTGGGAAGTGTCTTGAGTTTCCTGCCGATCATTGTAACCCTCTTCTTCTTCCTTTCTTTGATGGAGGACAGTGGCTACATTGCCAGAGTTGCCTTTGTCATGGATAAACTGCTTCGGAAAATCGGTCTGTCAGGCAGAAGTATCGTCCCAATGCTGCTCGGATTTGGATGTACGGTTCCGGCACTTATGTCAACAAGAACACTTCCGAGTGAGAGGGATCGTAAGATGACCATTTTGTTGACACCATTTATGAGTTGCTCTGCAAAACTGCCGATTTATTCTTTCCTGATCAGTGCCTTTTTCCCGGGACATGGAGCCTTGATCATGATGGGATTATATATACTTGGAATTGCTGTTGGCATTCTTGTGGCACTTGGTTACCGCAAGACGCTGTTTAAAGGAGAGGCAGTGCCATTTGTCATGGAACTGCCGAATTATCGTCTTCCGGGAGCAAAAAATGTGTTGCAACTCTTATGGGAAAAAGCCAAGGATTTTATCCAGAAGGCTTTTACTGTAATCTTCATGGCAACCATCTGTATATGGTTCCTTCGCAGTTTCAGCCCGCACTTTAGCCTTGTACAAGATTCAAAGGACAGTATACTTGCCATGATCGCAAGCGTGTTAGTGCCAATCTTTAAACCACTTGGTCTGGGAGATTGGAGGATCTGTGTTTCCCTGATCAGCGGATTTATGGCAAAAGAAAGCGTGGTATCTACACTGGAAGTGCTTTTTGGCGGTGCGATGCAGCAGTTTATGACACCACTTGCAGCTATGTGTCTGCTTGTATTTAGTTTATTATACACACCGTGTGTTGCTGCAATTGCATCTATTCGTCGGGAATTAGGACGCAAGTGGGCATGGGGCGTTGTTATCTGGCAATGCGTGATTGCCTGGCTCGTTGCCTATGCGGTAAATCTAATCGGCGGATTTATATTAGGATAAAAGAACAGGGAGAATGACGATATGAATATAGATCTTTTGATTGAGATCATGAACCTGATCGGGGATGTGGCATTTGCCGTGTCCGGGGCAATGACCGCGATCGAGAAGCGGATGGATATTTTTGGCGTCTGTGTCCTTAGCATTGTAACGACTGTAGGCGGGGGCATGACCAGGGATGTTTTGCTTGGCATTCTGCCACCAATCGCTTTGCAAGATCCACTGGATATCGGTGTGGCGACGGTTGTTGCCTGCATTGTCTTTATCTGGGCGGCACGAAAGAAGCATCTGGATCAGAGCCAGAGCCCTATCACGGCAAATATGCTCAATATTTCCGATGCGATAGGGCTTGGTATTTTTACGGTCATTGGTATCAATGTGGCGCAGAGTCATCTGGAAGATGCACATGCTTTTATCCTGATCGTTGTTGGTGTGATCACCGGTGTCGGTGGAGGTGCCCTGCGAGATGTGCTGAGCGGTTCCATTCCTTATATTTTTAAAAAGCATGTCTATGCCATGGCATCTGCCGTAGGCGCGATCGCCTATGTGGTCATGGATGATCTGGTGGGCGTAGCATGGGCGACTATTCTCTGTGCGATCTTAGTGATTGCGATCCGGCTTCTGGCAGCCTATTATCGGTGGAACCTGCCGCGGATCCATGAGATCGAGGAGGAAATCGGAAGCAACACAGAACCGTGATCTTTGGAAGGGGAGAAGATAGGACATAAAGTGAGAGGTGATATGGCGGATGAAGATACAGTTGGCACAGACACTGAGAGATTATGACAAGAAAAACTTGCCCAAGGATATGTTTGCGGGGCTGATCATTATGGCAGTTTCTATCCCGATATCCATGGGATATGCGCAGATTGCGGGCTTGCCCGCAGTTTACGGCTTGTATGGATCGGTATTCCCTATTCTTCTGTTTGCCCTCTTTTCCACATCGCCCCAGTTCATTTTTGGCGTGGATGCGGCTCCGGCGGCATTGGTCGGATCGGCGTTGCTTGGTATGGGGATAGAAAGTGGATCGGCAGAGGCGATGTCTGTCGTTCCGGTACTTACCTTCTGGGTAGCGGTATGGCTCTTAGTATTCTCTCTGCTTGGAGCCGGCAAATTGGTCAATTACATCTCAGCACCGGTCATGGGTGGTTTTATCACGGGTATCTGTACCACGATCATTCTGATGCAGGCACCGAAACTCTTGGGAGGAAGTGCAGGGACAGGTGAGTTGCCGGAATTGCTCTTGCATTTATGGGAAAGCCTGCCGGGATTGAATGTGCCGTCTCTGCTCTTGGGACTTCTGGCACTGTGTATCCTTTTGCTATCCAAGAAGATCATGCCAAAGTTTCCTATGGCAGTGGTCTTGATGGCGCTTGGCGTTTTGCTGTCTAAGTATCTGCCTTTGCAGACCTGGGGGATCGCCACTTTATCAGCGGTAGAGCCGGGTATGCCAGAATGGAGCCTGCCGGATCTTTCCGCAGTGCCTTTTGTGGATGCCATGACCATCAGTTTATCGGTTGCTGTCGTTATCATGGCAGAGACCCTTTTGGCAGAAAATTCTTTTGCCGGAAAGAACGGTTACCGGATTGATGACAACCGGGAGATCTTTGCCTTTTTTATGGGTAATTCTGTGGCGGCTCTGACCGGCTGTTGTCCGATGAACGGATCGGTTTCCAGAACTGCCATGGGAGAACAATATCAGGCTAAGACCCAGTTGACAGGGATTGTCGCAGGGCTATCCATGATCGTTCTTCTGCTGTGCGGAACCGGTTTTATCGGTTATCTGCCGGTGCCTATCTTGACGGCAATCGTGATCTCTGCCCTGCTTGGCGCGACGGAGTTTGATCTGGCGGCAAGACTGTGGGAGGTCAGTCGGACGGAGTTCTTTATTTTTGTCGGTGCTTTTGTCGGCGTTTTGCTGCTGGGTACGATCAACGGCGTTTTGATCGGTATGATCCTTTCTTTTTCTGAAATGATCATCCGTACCTCCAAACCGGCAAGGTGCTTTCTGGGTATCCAGCCGGGGCACAAACATTTCCGGGATCTGACGGAGAGCGACCAGATCCATGCTGTTTCCGGTGTCTTGATCTACCGCTTTAGCAGTAATCTCTTTTTTGCCAATATCGCGGTCTTGGAGCAGGACATTACAGACCATATCACGCCGGAGACAAGGGCAGTGATCTTGGATGCCAGCGGTGTCGGCAGCCTTGATATTACCGCGGCAGACCGACTGGGAATTTTGTACCATAAATTAAAGGAAGAAAATATCCGTTTTTACATGACAGAGCACATTGCCGGTGTCAATGACCAGTTGCGCAAATTGGGACTGGGCTACATGATCGAGGAAGGAGCCGTCCGGCGCACCATCCATATTGCCCTAAAGGATATGGGCTATCAACGTCCTTATCCCTTGGAAGGCGGCGTGGATAATGAGGAGCGCAGTGCTTCGCGCAAGCGGGCAGACAACCGTGTGCAGGAATTTGTCTGGGCGTTTGGCAAGGAGAGCGAAGAACAGATCGAAAAACAGATTGCTCTACAGATTGAACAGTTGAAGCAGACAGGCGATGTCGAGGAACTTTTGCATGGCAGGTGGAGTCATATGGAAGCCTTGGATGAGGATGAGTGGTTGGAACATCTGGAGGAACATCTAAAGGAGATCGTTAATATTTCCGGTAAAGATGAGGAAACTTTAGCAGCCCGTCTGGAAACTCACAGACAGGAAGTGCATGACCGCATTGCCCTAGAGCATCCGGAACTGGCGGAACGTTTTAAGGAGCGCAGACATTTGCTGGACGATCATCTGAAAGAAAGACGACCGGAAGTATATGAAGTGGTCGTTCGGATGCGCCAGAAGAAAGAACAGGAAAAAGAGATAGGAGAAAAGTATGGCAGAAGCAGTAGTAACACTGAAAAAAGGGGAAGGAAGAAGCCTGAAGGCGGGCGGACTCTGGATCTATGATAATGAGATCGACACCATCATGGGAACTTTTACCAATGGTGATATTGTACTGGTACATGACTTTGACGGATATATCATGGGACGTGGTTATATCAACCAGAATTCCAAGATCCGCATCCGCATGATGACAAGAGAACCGGATCAGTTGATTGATGAAGATTTTCTGCGGCGGCGTGTGGAAAATGCATGGCAGTACCGCAAGGATACGGTGGATACTTCCTCCTGTCGTCTGATCTTTGGCGAGGCAGACTTTTTGCCGGGATTGGTCGTGGATAAATATGAGGATGTCCTGGTGGTCGAGTCGCTGGCGCTGGGGATCGACCGCATGAAAGAGACTATCGTCGGGCTTTTGAAGGAGACACTGGCAAAAGACGGAATCATGATCCGCGGTGTCTATGAACGAAGCGATGCCAAGGTGCGGCTCAAAGAAGGGCTTCCGCGTGTCAAGGGCTTTATCGGGGAGCCTTTTGCCACCAATGTGGAAATTGTGGAAAATGGTGTACACTACATGGTGGACCTTGTGGACGGACAAAAGACGGGCTTCTTTTTGGATCAGAAGTACAACCGTCTTGCTATGCAGCGCATCTGTCAGGGCAAGACCGTCTTAGACTGCTTTACCCATATGGGAACTTTTGCCCTGAATGCCGGGATAGCCGGAGCCAAGGAAGTCACAGGGCTGGATATTTCCGAGTTTGCCATAGAACAGGCAAGAGCCAATGCAGTTCTCAATCATCTGGAAGATCGTGTAAAGTTTCGCTGTGCCAATGTCCTGGATGAATTGCCGCGTCTGGCAAATGAGGGGGCAAAGTATGATGTGGTGATCTTGGATCCGCCTGCCTTTACCAAGTCAAGAGAGGCGACAAAGAATGCCATCAAGGGCTATCGTGAGATCAACATGAAAGGCATGAAACTGGTCAAAAATGGCGGTTATCTGGCAACTTGTTCCTGCTCCCACTTTATGACACAGGAACTTCTGGCAAAGACCATCAAGGAGGCAGCCAAGGCAACCCACAAGCGTCTGCGGCAGGTGGAATTTCGCACCCAGAGCCCGGATCATCCGATCCTGTGGGCGGCAGATGAATCTTATTATCTGAAGTTCTTCATCTTCCAAGTTGTAGATGAGAGATAGACATAAAAAGAGTAGGCAATCAAATGCCTACTCTTTTATGGTTCTAAAATAAATTTACTGCTGACCTCTGACACTCTTGATGAGGTTGACGCCTTCTTCCTTTCCCTTGCTGATCTGTGTAGCAAAGGATACCAGTTCGTCGGATACCTTGATGATGCGGTCCGTCTCGCGCTCATTGGCAAGAGCGATATTGTGAAAGTGTTCCATATTCTTGCCGGTAATCTCGGCATTGTTGGCATTTTCCTCTGCGGAGGATGCCAGATTGTTTACAGTGTTTTCGATACGGTTCTTGTGATCGCCTAACTCAGTGATCTCGGTATCAATATCAGAGATAGACTGGGTTACCAGATTGATCTCCTCGTTCAACTGACCAAAGATATCCTTTGTCTCGTTGATCTTTTCGTTTTGCTTTGCAAAGGAATCGGTAACTTTCTCGGTAATCTCTACACTGACATTGGCATTGCTCAAAAGTTCATTGACAATCGTATTGATCTGCTCGGTAGAAGACTTGGATTGATCGGCAAGCGCGCGGATCTCGTCAGCAACAACGGCAAAGCCCTTGCCTGCATCGCCCGCTCTGGCAGCCTCGATACTGGCATTCAGCGCCAAAAGGTTGGTCTGTGCGGAAATATCTGCGATCAGTTCTGTAGCGGTACGAATCTGCTGGGTGGACTGGTTGGTAAGTTCTGTCTGCTGGCGCACCTGCTCAATGGCCTGACCGCTTTCCTCACTGTTGAGGATCAGTTCGCGGATGATGGTCTCTGCGGCTTCGTTGCAGGAACGAACCTTGTCAGCAGAAGCATTGAGGGCAGCGACATTGGCTACGATCTTGTCGATCGCATCGCCGATCGCGTTGATCTTGTCCTGCATATCCAGTGTGCTGTCTGCCTGTGCGCCGGTATTGTCAATGATGGATGTGATGGCTGACTCGGTATCGGTCATGGCATCGGACATCTCACCGGAGATCTGTTTGAAACTCTCGGAAACAGCGGCAAGTTCTTGTGTTGCACTGGAGATCTGTGTTACCATAGTAGCAAGACCAAGGGTATTGCTCTGGATGGTACGGACAGCCTCGCCGAGTGCATCGTCGCGCTGTGCAAATTTTTTAAATTTCTCTTTTTGCTTTTCGGATTCTGCCGGTGCTTCCTTACCATGGATAGCGGCTAAGAAAGGGTGCAGGAGCGAAAGGATAAAAGAGGTCAGCAGTCCGAAGATAGCGGCGATGACGATGATCTGTATGATCATGGCAACCAGTGTATTCAGGAAACCATGAGATAAGAGTTCAAATAAAATAATCTCAAAGGCAAGCATCAGTACTAAAAAGCCTATGAGGGGTTTGAGTAGTTTGGCTATAAGATTTTTTTTGTTGTCCATAGGGAATACTCCTTCATATATAAATATCCATTATTTTAGTTCCTATTATTATAGCGTGAAAAATGTCATTTTTCAACGGAATTGTGATAATAGACAGATGTGGAAAAGAAAGGTGGCTAGGTATGAAAAAAAAGCAGAAAACAGTGTGGATCACGGGTGCAAGTTCCGGTATTGGACTGGCATTTGCCAAAGCATATGCGAAAAAGGGATATCGCCTGATCTTAACAGCAAGAAGACAGGGGCGTCTGGAAAAATTAGCAGAAAATTTAGGGGTTCCCTGTCGGATTGAGACGGCAGATCTTTTCAAAGAGAAAGAGTGCTATCGTGTCTGTGAAATTTTAAAAGAGGAGACCATAGATATTTTTATCAATAATGCCGGATTTGGAAACTGCGGCGATTTTGCAAGGACAGATCTTTCCAAGGATATGGATATGATCCGTGTCAATGTCGAGGCTATGCATATCTTATGTAAGGAAGTCCTGCGCCAGATGCAGGTCAAGGGCAAGGGAACCATCCTCAATGTGGCATCGTCTGCCGGACTTTTGCCGGGGGGCCCTTATATGGCAACCTATTATGCGACCAAGGCATATGTTGTCAGTCTGACAAAAAGTATTGCAGAGGAACAGCGGGAGAAAAAAAGCGGTGTTTATGTCTGCGCGCTCTGTCCGGGACCTGTCGATACAGAGTTTAATGCGCGGGCGAATGTTGTTTTTGCCCTGCCCGGTATCACGGCAGACCAGTGTGTAGCGGAAGCCCTGCGGGGGATGCGCCTGCGCCGTACCATCATCGTGCCGACCTTTATGATACGCATAGGTGCAGTCTTGCAGCGTCTGGTGCCTGATTTTATCATGCTGCCACTGGTGGCAAGCCGACAGAAGTCAAAAATACGCATTCGTTGAGATGGACATCGATGTGGCATTGCAAAAAAAGAAAAAAGGGGTACAATTCTTAGCGAGAAGTATTGTAGAGGGCATATATTTATTTAAAATAGAAGAGGCAGGATGATGGAAGAAAAAAAGAAACAAAAGATGCAGACGTCGGAGACCTTTCTTTTGAGTGCGATCTTAGCGGTGTCGGGAGGCTTTCAGGATGCTTATACCTACAATGTGCGCGGGGAGGTCTTTTCCAATGCACAAACCGGAAACGTGGTACTCATGAGCCAGCACTTTTTGATGGGAGATTGGTATAAGGCACTGCATTATCTATTCCCGATCGTGGCATTTGCCTTTGGTGTGCTGGTGGCAGAGCAGATCGGGCATAAATACAAATATGCCAAACACATCCACTGGCGTCAGATCATTGTTGTGATCGAAATGACCCTGCTTTTTGTTGTGGGATTTATCCCGGCAAAATATAATATGGCGGCGAATATGATCGTTTCCTTTGCCTGCTCCATGCAGGTGCAGACCTTCCGTAAGGTGCACGGATACGGCTATGCCAGCACCATGTGTATTGGTAATCTGCGCAGTGGAACCGAGAGTCTGTCTGTCTATCTGCGTGACCACCAGAAGGGAGCCTTGAAAAAGGCGGCGCATTATTATGGAATCATCCTGATCTTTGCGCTGGGCGCAGGATTGGGCGGTATCTGCTCCCTGCATTGGGGCATGAAAGCCATCTGGGTATCCAGTGCGCTTTTGCTTGGTACCTTCCTTATGATGGTAAAGGAACGTCGATAAAGATATTGAACATATGTTCGAAATGTGTTATCATACATAAAACAAAGAAATTAGGGCATTTGCTATAACAAGTGCCTTTTTTCGTATCAAATTATAAAGGGGGGATAGGCTTGGCTGAGGATAGAATCTATATTGCGATCGATCTGAAATCCTTCTTTGCATCGGTGGAGTGCAGGGAGCGGGATCTGGATCCTTTGAATACCAATCTGGTCGTGGCAGATGCTGCCCGCACGGAAAAGACCATCTGCCTGGCGGTCACACCCTCACTCAAGTCCTATGGTATTCCCGGCAGAGCCCGCCTTTTTGAAGTCGTACAGCGTGTGCGGCAGGAAAATCAAAAGCGGGCAGCGGCAGCACCGGGGCACCGCTTGGAGGGCACTTCCTATTCACATGACGATCTGCAAAAGGATCCATCCCTTGCGATTGATTATCTGATCGCCCCGCCACGGATGGCACTCTACATGGAATACAGCACCCGGATCTACCATATCTATCTGCAATATGTCGCCCCGGAGGATATTCATGTCTACTCCATTGATGAGGTCATGATGGATGTGACTGCCTATCTGCGCACTTATGGCATGAGTGCCAGAGATCTGGCACGCAAGATGATACAGGATGTCTTGGAGGAGACCGGCATTACGGCGACCGCCGGGATCGGCACCAATCTCTATCTCTGCAAGATCGCTATGGATATTGTGGCAAAGCATGTGGAGGCAGATGCGGACGGTGTGCGCATGGCGGAATTGGATGAGATGTCTTACCGCAGGCTTTTATGGGATCACAGACCCCTGACAGACTTCTGGCGGGTCGGCGCGGGTTATGCGCGCAAACTGGAGGCGAGCGGCATCTACACCATGGGGGATGTGGCACGCTGTTCCATCGGGCGGGAGGATAACTTTTATAATGAAGACCTCTTGTACCGGATGTTCGGTATCAATGCGGAACTTCTGATCGACCATGCCTGGGGCTATGAACCCTGCACGATGGACATGATCAAGTCCTACCGTCCGACCACCAACAGCCTTTGTTCGGGACAGGTTCTGCAGTGTCCTTATGATTTTACCAAGACCCGTCTGGTCGTACAGGAAATGATCGATCTGCAGGTCTTGGATCTGGTAGATAAGGGACTGGTGACAGATCAGGTCGTCCTCACGATCGGCTATGATATCGAAAACCTGACAGATCCCAAGCGGCGCAAGGCATATCGCGGAGAGGTCACCATTGACCGCTATGGCAGATTTGTGCCCAAACACGCACACGGTACTGCCAATCTGGGCAGGCACACATCCTCGACCCGGCTGGTGACAGAAAAGGTTTTAGCACTTTATGACCGCATTGTGGATCCGGCACTCCTGGTACGCCGGATCAATCTCTCGGTCAATCATCTGATACCGGAGGCGGATGCCCGGGAAGATCAGACCTACGAGCAGTTGGATCTCTTTACCGATTACCGGCAGAAGGAAGCCGAAGATCAGCAGGAAAAAAAGGATCTGGAACGTGAGAAAAATATCCAGCATGCCATGATCGATATTAAGAAAAAATATGGCAAAAACGCCATCTTAAAAGGCATGAATCTGCGAGAGGGCGCGACGGCAAAAGACCGCAACCGCCAGATCGGAGGGCATAGGGCATGATGCAGAGAAAAAGTAAGGACTACAGTGATATCATAAATCTGCCACATCCGGTATCAAAGAAGCATCCGCAGATGTCTTTATATGATCGGGCGGCACAGTTTTCGCCTTTTTCTGCCCTGACCGGACATGAGGCGGCGATTGCGGAGACCGGGCGTTTGACAGAGGAGAGAACTGAACTTGACGAGGATGCTAAGGAACGTCTGGATGAGAAATTGCAATATCTTTTGTCCCGTTTACAGGTGTGTGGATCTGAGGGACTGCCCATCCGTGTGACCTATTTTGTACCGGATGAGAAGAAAGAGGGTGGCGCTTATCAGGAATATACCGGCAGTCTCAAACGTCTGGATGCCTACGCGCGTGCTCTGATCTTTAGCGATGCTACAGAGATTTCTTTAGACGCCGTCTATGATATTGCCGAAGATACAAAATAAGCATTTGCATGCAGACAGGCTGTGCTATAATAGGTAGCAGTAATGTTTTTATAAAAGCAGGAAAGAAGGAATACAGCATGAGTAAAATGAAAGAATTACAGGACGCGATGATCGCAGCAATGAAAGCAAAGGATAAGTTTCGTAAGGATGCGATCTCTGTTTTGGTATCCGCTGCAAAAAAGAGCGGTATTGATGCAGGATGCCGTGAGGATATCCCGGATGACATGGTAAATACAGCCATCTTAAAAGAGTTAAAGTCTTGCAAGGAACAGATCGACACCTGCCCGGAGAGCAGAGAAGACCTCTTGGAAGAATATAAGAAGCGCTATGAGATCATGAGTGAATTTGCACCAAAGCAGATGGATGCAGAGGAGATCAAGGCATACTTGCAGGAGAAGTTTGCAGACGTGATCGCCACAGGCAACAAGGGACAGATCATGAAGGCGGTCATGGCTGACTTAAGAGGCAAGGCAGATGGCAAGATCATAAATGGCATTGTCGCAGAATTGATGAAGTAGAGGATTGCGTATGAACATCTTTGAGGTGGTGGGACCGGTCATGGTAGGACCGTCAAGTTCTCATACAGCGGGAGCCGTCAAGATCGGCTATATTTCCGGGCGCTTGCTGGGGGAGCCTTTGGTGCGGGCAGAGATCAACCTGCATGGCTCCTTTCTTGCGACCGGGGACGGACATGGTACGAAAAAAGCGCTGGTGGCAGGACTTTTAGGTATGCAGACAGACGATATCCGCATCCCACAGGCACTGGAGATCGCTGAGGAGCGGGGAATTGTCGTCAGTTTTGGACAGGCCATCCTGCGTGAGGCACATCCCAATACCGCGCAGTTGATCTTACATGGCAGATCCGGGCAACGTCTGGAGATCATCGGACAGTCGCTGGGCGGCAGCCGGATCAATATTGCACAGTTGGATGGCATTGAGACCAACTTTTCGGGAGAGTCACCGACGCTTGTGGTCTATAATGAGGATCGTCCGGGGCATGTATCCGAAGTGACGACCATGCTTTCTAACCAGAATATCAATATCGCATCCATGCGCCTGTATCGCTCCAGCCGTGGCGGCGAGGCTGTCATGGTGGTTGAGTGTGATCAGGAAGTGCCAGAGAGCGGCATTGACTGGCTGCGTGGATTTGACGGTATCCGTAAGGTAACCTATCTTGGAATGACGGGAGAATAGATAGATGTATCATTCGATAGCAGATATTATCAGACAAAGTGAAGAGAAATCATGCCCTTTCTGGCAGATCGTCCTGCAGGCGGATATGGAGGAGAGAGGTGTTTCCTATGAGACATCTTTTGCGACCATGCGCCATATGTATCAGGCGATGAAAGATGCGGATGCGGGCTATGATCCGACTATACATTCCGCATCCGGTATGGCTGGCGGTGCAGGGGAGAAACTGCATGTCTACAATGCCAAGGGTGCCAATCTCTGTGGAGGGCTTGTAGGACAGGTCATGGAAAAAGCCATCAAGATGGGCGAGTCCAATGCCTGCATGCATCGTATCGTTGCAGCGCCTACGGCGGGCTCTTGCGGTGTGATCCCGGCAGTTTTTCTGGTGGTAGAGGAGAGGCTTTCTCTGCCTGAGGAGAAAATGGTTGAGGCTATGTTTGTCTCTGCCGGTATCGGTGCTGTCATTGCAGAGAATGCCTCACTTGCCGGAGCATCCGGCGGTTGTCAGGCGGAGATCGGTTCTGCCAGTGCCATGGCGGCAGGCGGACTAGCTTATTTACAGGGAGGTTCTGCCGAGCAGATTGCAGATGCAGCAGCCTTTGCCCTCAAGAATATGTTAGGACTTGCTTGTGATCCGGTCGGGGGACTGGTAGAAGTTCCCTGCATCAAGCGCAACGTGGCAGGCGCAGTGAATGCATTGACTTCAGCCCAACTGGCGATGGCAGGGATCACGTCTGCCATTCCGGTAGATGAGGTCATTGATGCCATGCGCAGGATTGGCAATGAGATGCCGTCTGCGATCAAGGAGACCAGTCTGGGCGGACTTGCCACTTCTCCTACGGCAGTCAGACTGACAGAAAAGTAATGCCGGACTATTTGTCCAGCATTTTCTTGTATTCACGCGGGCTGACGCCGACGTGCTTTTTAAAGAGTTTAGAAAAATAACCGAAATCAGGAATACCGACCGCCTCAGCGACCTCAGCGACGCTCATGTTGGTCGTATTAAAGTAGCGCAGGGAGGATTGGATGCGCTGTTTGCCGATATAAGAAGTCAGCGTCTCGCCGACTTCTTTTTTAAATGCATTTGACAGATAGGAAGGATTTTTGTCAAATTCCTCTGCCAGTACAGAAAGGCTCAAGTCGGTAGCTAAATGTTGGTCGATATAGTTGACGACATTGCGAATCAGATAGGAGTATTTTTCATAGGTGTAGTTTTTGGCAAGCAGGGCATATTTTCTGGTCATCTCAAAAGGCAGATGTGTCAGAGCGCGTTGGGAGTTGAGTTCTGCAATCTTGAGGTCAAAGTTCTGCATTTGGTTAAAGACGTAGTAAGGATGAACTGCGGTCTCCAAAAGCCTTGCCGCGAGAAAGGTATTCATTGCAAATAATTCATGTCTTATCTGTGGCAGAGGACTGGACTGAAAAGGAGCCGCATAGTCTAACAGGGATTTCATATGATCGAGAGCCTGCGACTGATTTCCACTGGTTACAGCCTTGCTGCATGCCTCGATACGCTTGTGCATTTCCTCAATATAATCAGAAGAAAACTTATGAAAGCGTTCTTCGCTGGGATTGAGGGCGTGCTTTTCTGATTTGTAATTGACATATTCTACACGGTGATCCGCGAAGGCAGGAAAAAAGAACGTTATCAGATGCTCTATGGTCAAGATCAGATCGTTCAACTCTACGACCGGCAGGGACAGATAAAAGTGGGACATGGTCGAGGTATGCTGGGGAGCAATGCCGTTTTCTTTCATGATGCGGTTGATATTTGCCTGGTTGATCGGTTCCGTCCGAAATGGCATGATACCGATCAGATCCGGTTCTTCATCTGCGGTCAGGGAAATGATCATATTGTAAAAGCCCAGCGTGCTTTCCAAGACAACGATACGATAGGGAGAGTCCTCTGCTATAGAGAAGATGGGCGAATTGGTAGAGTATTCACCCCAGACCATGCGCCTAAGTCCCATATCCATTTTTTCAAAATCGTGGTAGGGCGCATGCATGAAAAAGGAATCGACCTTAAAACTGTCCGCTAGTGTCTGCTTAAATAATGGGAAAAAATCATCCGTACTGATATTCTCAAATGCCATAAGTGCTCCTTTCGTATATGTTTTTTCTATGTTTGACATATTTTGTTTCTATATATTTCCAGGTATCTGTAATTTTTTTGTCAAGAATACAATTCATGTAAAAATTTTACCAAAATAGCAAAAGTAAGACAAGAGCAATTTATCCTGGATTGCTATACTGGTTTCACAAAGCAAGTGAGAAAGAAAAGAGCCGTGTGCTCATTTTCGAAAAAGGAGGGTAAATGTTATGGCAACAAAGAAGAACATCAATGCATCTTGGAACTTCACAAAAGATGCAGTTTCTGTTGCAGAAGGCACATCCGTTTTATCTCAGGGCAACTGGGAGACATTGGATCTGCCTCACACATGGAATGGTGATGACGGACAGGACGGTGGTAACGATTACTATCGTGGAACATGCTATTATGCAAAGAGCATGAAGCGTGACGAGTTTGGCTCAGATCCGATCGTTTATATGGAATTTGAGGGAGCAAACTCAAGTGCATGGCTTTATGTCAACGGCAAAGAGGCAGGACACCATGACGGTGGTTACTCTACCTGGAGAGTCAATGTCACAGATCTTCTGGCAGAGGACAATGAGATCGTCGTTGCAGTAGATAATGCACCAAACGATCATGTATATCCACAGATGGCAGACTTTACATTCTATGGTGGTCTGTATCGTGATGTAAATGTGATTTCTGTACCGGAAACACATTTTGATCTGGATTATTATGGAACACATGGTATTGCAGTAACACCTACTGTAGAAGGAGCAAATGCAAGTGTTGAAGTAGAAGTATTTGTTACAGATGCAGCAGAGGAAGATACTTTAGAATATGTCATCAAAGATGGCGATGAAGTTGTTGCTACAAAGAGCGTTTCTGCAAATGAGACAAAGGTTACATTCGAGATTGAAAACGTGCATCTTTGGAACGGACGCAAGGATCCACATCTTTACACCGCAGAAGTTTCTTTAAAGAGAAATGATGCAGTATTAGATGAAAGAAGCACACGCTTCGGCTGCAGAACGTTCGCTATCGATCCGGAAAAAGGATTTATCTTAAACGGAGAGCGCTATCCACTGCACGGTGTATCCCGTCATCAGGACAGACCACACATTGGTAACGCTTTGACACATAAAGAACACAAAGAGGATATCGACCTTATCCTTGAAATGGGTGCCAATACCATCCGTCTTGCTCATTATCAGCACAATCAGTATTTCTACGATCTGTGCGATGAAGCAGGACTTGTGATCTGGGCAGAGATTCCATATATCTCTAAACATTTACCAAACGGACGTGAAAATACCGTTTCACAGATGAAAGAACTGATTACACAGAATTACAATCATCCATGTATCGTTGTCTGGGGACTTTCAAACGAAATCACTATGGGTGGAGCAGAAGATGCTGATCTGATTGAAAATCACAACATCTTAAATGATTTGTGCCACCAGATGGATCCAACAAGACTTACGACAATGGCTGTTGTATCTATGTGCAGTATTGATGCAAAATATGTACAGATTCCAGATGTGATTTCATACAACCACTATTATGGATGGTACGGTGGAACAACGGATATGAACGGAGAGTTCATGGATGACTTCCACAAGAAATATCCAAATATTCCAATTGGTATGAGTGAGTATGGATGTGAAGCTTTAAACTGGCATACATCAAATCCTGTTCAGGGTGATTATACTGAGGAATATCAGGCATACTATCATGAAGAACTGATTAAGCAGCTCTTTACAAGAGATTTTATCTGGGCTACACATGTATGGAATATGTATGACTTCGCCGCTGATGCAAGAGCAGAAGGTGGAGAGAACGGCATGAACCATAAGGGCTTGGTTACATTTGATAGAAAGTACAAGAAGGATGCTTTCTATGCATATAAGGCATGGTTATCAGATGATCCATTCGTGCATATCTGTGGTAAGCGCTATGTAGACCGTGTAGAAGATACAACAAAGGTTACGGTATACTCTAATCAGCCAGAAGTAGAATTGTTTGTAAATGGTGAAAGCCTTGGTAAGCAGACAAGTGATGTGCATTTCTTCTACTTTGATGTACCAAATGCAGGTGAAAGTACACTTGTTGCAAAAGCAGGTGATTGCAGTGATGAAAGCAAGATTCGCAAGGTGGATACCTTCAATGAAGAATATCGTTTGAAGGAAGAAGGCGAAGTTCTTAACTGGTTTGATATTGATATGCCAGAAGGATACTTCAACATCAATGACCAGATTGGTGATATCATGAAGACCATCAAGGGTAAGATGTTCATTGGCGAATTGATGCTTAAGATTATGAAAGACGCTGATGGCGGCGCAGCAGGAGCAGCAGCTGGTGTTGATCGTGAAGGCATGATGAAGATGCTTGGTGGTTTCTCTGTTAAGCGTATGCTCAACCTTATGGGAACTGCAGGCGGCGGTAAGCAGTTTACAAAAGAAGAACTTCTTGAGCTGAACAGAAAACTCAATAAGATTAAGAGAAAAGACAAATAATAAAAAGTGTTTTTTTAGGAGGAGTTTATTATGAGTAAAACAAAAGAAGTAAGACCTTTTGGCTTACGAGACAAAATCGGCTACATGTGTGGCGATTTGGCAAATGATTTCTCATTTATCTTTGCAAGTAGTTATGTAATGGTATTTTACACAAAGGTTATGGGTATTTCAGCAGGTATGGTAGGAACGATGTTCCTTGTTGCAAGATGTCTGGATGCATTTACAGATATCGGCATGGGACGTATTGTTGATAATTCAAAGCCGACAAAGAACGGACGTATCCGTCCATGGATTCTTCGTATGTGTGCTTTCGTAGCACTAGCATCCTTTATGATGTATCAGTCCTTCCTGGTTGATGCTTCTTATGGTGCAAAGGTTGCTTATATGTTTATCACATATATCCTTTGGGGATCTATCTTCTATACATCCATCAATATTCCTTACGGATCTATGGCATCTGTTATTTCAGCAGAGCCTAAGGACAGAAGTTCTCTTTCTGTATTCCGTTCTATGGGTGGTGGTGTTGCCGGTATTATGATTGGTATTATGGCACCGATGCTTGTATATCATACCGATGCACAGGGTAACCAGGTGGTATCTGCATCTCGTATTTCTGTGGTTGCAGGCGTATTCTCTGTCATCGCTATTATTTGTTACTTACTTTGCTATACACTCACAACAGAACGTGTTGCGTATGTGCCAAAGCCAGCAAGCGAAAAGAAATCAACAGCAGAGACATTAAAGACTCTTTTTACAAGCAGAGCTTTGTTAGGACTTGTACTTTCAGCTGTATTACTTCTGTTAGCATCTCTTATGGGACAGGGTATTAACACATACTTATTTGCTGATTACTTTAAGAACACAAAGGCATTGTCTGTATTTGCATTATTGATGCTTCCATGTATGATCGTACTTGCAGGGATTTCTACAAAACTTGCTACAAAATTTGGTAAGAGAGAATGTAGTATGGTTGGTATGTTCGTATCTGGTATTCTCTACTTTATCATTGGATGCTTACACATCAAGAATGTATGGGCATTCGTAGGAATGGTATTCGTAGCTATGCTTGGTATGTACTTCTTCCAGATGCAGTGTTGGGCACTTGTTACAGACGTTATCGATGATATGGAAGTACAGACAAGAAATCGTGACGATGGTACGATTTATGGTATCTACTCATTCTCAAGAAAGATTGGACAGGCAATCGCTGGTGGTCTTTCCGGATGGGCACTTGGATGGATTGGATACGATGAACTTGCAGCAGGACAGACAGAGGCAGTTGCAAATGGTATTTATAACTTGGCTACTTTCTTCCCAGCAGTGATCTACATTCTTTGTGGATTAGTACTTATGTTCATTTTCCCTCTGAATAAGGCAAGAGTAGATGCAAACGTTGCAGAACTCAAGAAGAGAAGAGAAGCAGCAAACTAGTCATATATTAAGAAAAACTCAATTACGAATGAAAATCCACATGTCAGATCAAGGCATGTGGATTTTTTCCTGTGTTTTATTAGGAGTTTCGTAAATTTTCGGTAAAAATGCCGAAAAAGCGTAGATTTTGCAGGGATTCTATGTATATAATAGAAATATGTTTACAAAATGCTGATGAAGGGGGATTTCAATATCATGACAGAGACACAAAAATATCTTTATGCGGATAGTGATCGTCAGACCGAGCATGTGAACCGGTTGGAATGGCAGGTCTTTACGATTTTTTCTATCTGTAATTTTATGATCGTATTTGTTGCTTTTTTGAGGGGATACAGGACAGCGGCATTTACAGGGACGACTTTTCTTATTTCGGCGGTCACGGTGGTGGCTATGCTGATCGCATATCTGCGCAAGCGCGACAGCAGCAAGATCCGTTGGATATCACTGGTGGCACTGGTGCTTTTGACACTGTTTACGACCACTGCCTTTGACAGTTATTATATGCGCTTTGCAGTTGTTGCACCGATGGCAGTCTATATCCTGTATTATGACTCCAAGTTCATGGTCAGTTCCGCGGTAGCGATCATGCTGACAGAGATCGCAACAACCGTGCAAAAGTTCTTTAAACCGGATTGCACGGTAGACCGTATTGACATCTGTACGGCAACGGCGATCGTTATCTTCTACCTGATCGTAGTCTGCTTTATCGAAGGGACCGGCAAGAAGTTCCGTCTGGATATGCTGGGCAGCCTACAGGATGAGAAAGACCAGCAGGAAAAGATGATGCAGGATGTCATCTATGTGGCAAGTGAAGTACGAAAGGGTACGGCGGGTGCCATGGATATCATGAACCAGTTGAATGAATCCACCAGCGTTGTGACAGGGGCAGTCAAGGATATTTCCGACAGTACCCAGTCGACCGCAGAGAATATACAGAACCAGACCGTGATGACCCAGAGCATCCAGGATGCGATCGAAAAGACCCTTCATCACTCTGAGAGCATGGTTACGATCGCGGAAAAGGCAAAGGAGTTAAACGAGGAAAACTTATCCATCGTCAAGGAGATCCAGAACCAGTCTGAAACGATCGCAGAGACCAATGATGAGGTGGCAGTAACCATGCAGACTTTGCAGGAACGTGCCAATGCCGTTAAGGGTATCGCTGATACCATTTTTGATATTTCCAGCCAGACCAACCTGTTAGCGCTTAATGCATCCATCGAAAGTGCCAGAGCAGGCGAAGCGGGCAAGGGCTTTGCAGTCGTTGCAGATGAGATCCGTCAACTGGCAGAAAAGACCCGTGTGGAGACGGAAAACATTGCATCGATTCTGGGTCAACTTTCCGAAAATGCAGCAGATGCCGTGAATGTCGTTGCCAAATCTGCAAGCGCCGCCGGACAGCAGAATGAACTGATCGGCAGAGCAGTAGAGACCTTTGATGAAATGAATACTAATGTAGGACAACTGACACAGGATATCTCAGATATCGACACTATGCTGACAGATCTTTCCGAAGCCAACAATCATATCGTGGACAGCATTACCCACCTGTCAGCAACCTCGGAAGAAGTTACGGCAGCGTCGGCGCAGGCGGAGGGCTTGAGCAGCAAGAACCTGACCAATGCCGACCAGACCAAGAGTATTCTGGATCAGGTACTACATGTTTCCAAGCAATTAGACAAATATGTCGGCACAGAAGAAAGCGATGTGTCGGAGATTATTCTTTAAACACTACCCCGGAAGAAAAATTTTCCTCCGGGGTATAATATTTTTTTTCAGAATACCGATAATCATTGTGTAAAAGCAAAAAGAGCTTCATGTTTCAAGGAAGAAAGGAGAGTGCCATTATGCGTATAGAAGCATATAATCAGGTAGCACAACTCTATAAGACGAATAAGACTTCAAGCACCCGCCCGGCGTCAGCAAGTGCTATGGGAAGAGACGAAGTGCAGATTTCATCTTTTGGACGTGACTATCAGATCGCAAAGAAGGCAGTCGCAGAAGCTTCGGATATCAGGGAAGATAAAGTTGCTGAAATGAAATCAAAGTACGAGTCAAATGATTATCAGGTAGATACCGGAGATTTTGCAAGCAAATTGCTTGAAAAATATCAGATGGGACTGTAAGGAGAATCGTAAGTGGCTAGTTTAGTAGAAGAATTACTCGTAGGAATGAAAAAAGAAGATGCATGTTATACCAGATTACTGGAACTGTCCGAGAACAAGAGACAGGCGATCATTGCAGGTGCAGTGGCTGATCTGGAAGAGGTGACTGCTACAGAAGAAAGTATCAGTAGTGACTTGAAAAATCTGGAAAACAAGCGCGTGAGTATTCTTCGCGATATGGCTGTAGTTTTAGGACATGACGGTGAGCAGTTGACTGTGACCAATGTCATCGAGCAGTTAGACGGACAGCCAAAAGAGCAGGGCGATCTGACGGCAGCCAGAGACGCACTTGTAGACGTTGCCACACGTTTACAGACAGCAAACGCACAAAACAGTGTACTTCTCCAGCAGGCATTAGAGATGGTTGAGTTTGACCTGACTTTGTTCAAGAGTCTGAAGCAGGCACCCGAAACAGCGAATTATGACAAGAACGCTTACAACACGGGAGAACTGCTTGGCAGCAGTAGCTTTGATACATCCCAATAAAAGGATAACCGGGGCTTTTGAATTAGAGTTAGAGGAGGATATACCATGGCTAATGGATTCGGAAGCTTGTACGTGGGAGCGTCAGGATTACAGACACAACAAAATGCACTGAATGTTGTTGCCAACAATTTAGCAAACGTAAATACGAAGGGCTATGTACGCCAGCAGGTCGTATTTGCAGATAGAAATTATACATCTTTTGCATCAGCATCTATCAGTACACAGCGGGCAGGACTCGGTGTGGATATCGGTGATGTGGTTCATGCGAGAGATCTTTTTTTAGATAAAGCATATCGGTCCGCAGCAGGACGTCAGGCATTCTATGCCGCCAGTTATGATGCGGTCTCCGAGGTAGAGACATATTTACAGGAAACGCAGGGACAGGCCTTTCAGACCTCGCTTGCCGATCTGTATGAAGCATTTTCTGAATTTGCAAAGGATCCGTCTGATGCAGTCAACCAGAATCTGGTCATGCAGAAGGCATCCCTTTTTGTTAGCCGTGTAAGTAGTCTGAATCAGGGACTTCAAAGTTATCAGTCAACGATCAATCGTAAGATTTCCGATGATGTTGACCGCATCAACGAACTGGGCACCAAAATCCAGGAATTAAATTTACAAATACAGAGAGTGGAAGCAGGCAAAGTGGAGACAGCCATGGATCTGCGCGATCAGAGAGACCTCTATTTAGATGAACTCTCCAGTCTTGCAAAGGTATCTTATTCCGAAAATGTTGATGGTATTGTCAAGGTACAGATCGACAATGTGGAATTTGTTACCGAGAATAATGTCTACCAGATGGCGATGCACGAGGATAAACTGACAGGTTTCCAGACCCCATACTGGCCGCAGTTATCTGATACCGAGAATGAAGACTACTATTATGTATTCGATACGGACAATGCCAATGCCACCAACGGCACGGATGTGGGAGAGGTCAAGGCGCTTCTTTTGGCAAGAGGTAGCGGTCATGCCAATTATCTGGATATGGCAGGGCTTAGCGCATACGACTATAGTACCGGGCTTTCCAATTCCATCATGATGAATACAGAGGCGGAACTGGACACTCTTTTCCATAGCATCGTGACCGCCATCAATGATACCCTCTGTCCGAATACGACCTATGGGGCAGTTAATTCCAATCTTGGCGGAGGTAGCATAACCGGTGTGGATGCGACAGGAAAGACTTGGACGATCACGGCGGATACCAAGATCTTAGATGAGGCAAATGCTTCGGTCGGCAGTGATGGAGAATTGCCGCCACACGAACTTTTCTCCCGCATCGGTTGCGACCGTTACACCAAGGTATCCCTTGCGGATGGCAGTACAGTTTATGTATATAACGAAGAAGATCCGAGCGATGAATCGACCTGCTATACCATCGAGGATACCGTCATCAACCCGGACATCATCGATGAAAAGAGTCTGATTCCCTATAAAAAACAGACAGGAGAGATCGATTATACTTTGGGCGCCAATCTGGAGCGTATCTGGGATCAGGAAAATTACCTGCTCAATCCTACCGATACGACACCATGTACCTTTACCGATTTTTACATCAAATGGATCGGCGAGGTTGGAACCGTCGGTTCCGTCTACAGTACGACTTCTGACAGTTTGCAGGGGACAGCAGATACCATCGACAACAACAGGCAGATGGTAGTAGGGGTTTCTTCCGACGAGGAACTGACCAACATGATCCGTTATCAATCAGCATACAACGCATCCAGCCGATATATTAATGTGGTGAGTACCATGATCGATTATCTGCTGAACTCATTATAGAAGGGAGGGCAAAGACGCTATGCCATCTTCATTTTTTGGACTTACCGTTGCCTACTCGGGCTTAAATGCCTCACAGGCATCCATCAATACAACGGCAAACAATATCTCCAATGTGCAGACCAAGGGATACAGCAAGCAGGTCGTCAATCTGACCGCATCTTCTGCCCTTCGCTGCTATCAGAGATACGGCAGCACAGGAACCGGTGTTACGGCGGATTCCGTTACTCAATTACGTGATGAATATTACGACGAGAAATACTGGAACAATCAGGCGACACTGGGGCTTTACGAAAAGAAACTCTACTATATGGAGCAGATCCAGAACTATTATACCGACGGAACGTTTTCGACCACAACAAGTTCCGGTTTCTCTACCATATATGCCAAGATGTTCAATGCCTTAGATGCTGTCAAGACTAATGCCGGATCAAGTGCATCCCGCAATGAGTTCTTAAGCACCGCCGGAGAACTCTGCACTTATTTTAACAGTACGGCACAGCAGTTACAGAGTTTACAGACTTCCATCAATGATGAGATCAAGACGACGGTCGACAATGTCAATTCCATCGCCAAGAAGATCTCCATGCTCAACAAGCAGATCAATATCATTGAGATGGAGGGGGGACATGCCAACGAACTCCGCGACCAGCGTGCAACGCTGGTAGATGAACTTTCCAAGATCGTACCGACCAAGGTCGAGGAAAAGAAAGTAACCAACAGTAATTACGAGGATCAATATACAGGGGCTACCTATTATACAGTCAAGATCAACGGACAGACCCTGGTAGACAACTACGAATACAATGCCCTTGCCTGCAAGTCCAGAGATTACAAATACAATCAGTCCGATGTGGAAGGACTTTATGATCTGGTCTGGGCGTCCACAGGAGCAAGTTTTGATGCGACTGCGACCAACATGAGCGGCGAATTGCGTGCCATGTTTGAGATCCGCGATGGCAACAACAGCGAGAATCTGACCGGACGTGTGACGAAGACGAGCAGCACTTCCATGACGATCACGGGAGCCAATATTACAGATGTCGACAAGATGAACATGCCGGCATCCGGCTCTATCTGGGTCAACAATAAGCAGTATTTCTATGATTCCTTTGAATGTGAAACGGATGCCGATGGCAACATCACTTCCTATACCTTTGATCTGAACAAGCCGCTCACGACGGATGAACAGACCAAACTTGCCAACAAGAAACTGGTAGTCGGGGAGAGCGTTAGTTTCATGGGGGTTCCGTATTACATGAACCAGATGAACACTTTCCTGCGATCTTTCTGTGAGGCGTTTAACAGCATTGAAAGAACCGGCGTGGATGCCGATGGCAATGACATGGGATCTGTCTTTGTGGCACAGAACAAAGCGCTGGGGACAGAGTATGATATGTCCGATGCCTTAAATGAGACCGATGCCAACGGCAATGTCTCTGGAACGACATTTACTTCTTCGGCAAATAATTACTATCAACTGACTGCGGGCAATGTCAAGATCGCAGAGGAATGCAGCGACCCGGATCGTTTTGCGACCCATACCAAGTCAGATACAGAGGATGGCGTAGATGCCTATGATCTGATCGAGCAATTAAAAAATCTGCAGAGCAAGACAGAACTCTTCCGCGGTGGCGGTGGCGATACTTTTTTACAATGTATCTATGCAGATGTTACGGTAGATACGCAGGAATGTGATGTTTTTACCGATAACTATACCAGCATAAGTACAACGATCAACAACCAGAGAATGTCCGTATCCGGCGTGGACGAGGACGAGGAGGCATTGGATCTGATGAAATTCCAGAATGCCTACAATTTGGCATCCAAGTGCATTTCCGTATTGGCAGATATGTACGACCAGTTGATCTTAAACACAGGTGTGTAGTTTAGAACGTGTGATTTATAAGAAAAGGAAAAGGTGACGAGTATGCGTGTTACGAACAATATGATTTTGAGGAACTCTTCCTATAATATCAATGGAACGAAAGGCAGTGTCAATTCATCCATGAACCAGATGACGACACAAAAGAAGATCAATAAGCCATCCGAAGATCCGGTGGTTGCCATTCGCTCCCTTCGTCTGAGCACCAGCCTGAGCCGTGTTGATCAGTATTACAAGAAGAATATCCCGGATGCAGAGTCCTGGCTGGATGTAACTGAGACAGCCCTCAACAACATGAAGTCATTGATGACGGATGTGCGTACCCAGTGTGTCAACGGATCCACGGATACCCTGAATCAGGAAGACCGCAATACCATCCTCAAGCAGTTGAAGTCTTTGCAGAGCCAGTTGTATGCAGAAGGTAATGCAGACTATGCGGGAAGAACGGTATTTACCGGCTATCGTACCGATCAGGATCTGGTATTTACGGAGAATGAAACCAAGACCTCTTATCAGATCGATCAGACCTTTACCTATGAAGATCTGGAGAGTTTTCGCTATTATACCGGCAATGTCAAGGTGCCGGCAACTAAGGATGAGGTCTTAAACAGCGATATTTCCGATACCTTGCAGTCTAATTATTACAGACTGCGTACCTCTTATAACAAGATCGATGACATGCAGGCATTTTCTTACACGACCAAGGATGCCAACGGTCAGGAACAGACCAGGACCATCGATCTGGCAAATGCAACAGATCAGACCGGCACCAATGCCGATGGCTCTAATTTTACCTACAAGACGGCTACCGCAGTAGATGCAGGCGGTGCGGCAGTCAATCCGGCAAGAACCATGTATGTCTTTGATACTGAGGAGGACTGGGCGGCTGCTATGGGACAGAAGCAGGTCGGCGACAATGATATTGTCCTGATCAAGGAAAACGGAAACATTGTACTTGGCGAGCAGGTTTCCTCGGAGTTCCGTACCAACAAGGCGACCATTTCTACGACCTATGACAAGACCGGATTTGACAAAGGGGAACTGCGGCCGGAGTATTATTTCAACTGTACCAACAAGACGGATGCCAACAATCCGATCAGTTATAAAAAGTATGATGAAAATGGCAAGGAAATCGGCTATGATATCAATTATACCGTTGCCAACAATCAGGAACTGACGGTAAATACCGAGGCATCCGATGCTTTCAACAGTGATATCCAAAGAGATATTGACGATATGATCACATCTGTGACCAATGCAATCAGTGCGCATGACAAACTGACCGAGTTAAAGGCAATGAAGGGGGAAACCCAGTATGCCGAGAAAGAGTACCAGACCAAACTGGATGAATGGATCACGGCAGCCCAGAAAGAGGCTGATTACGCGGATGACCATCTGCAAAAGTTGTTCAGTTCCGAGATCGGCAAGGTTGACGGCTATCTGAGCAATATTAACCTGTCTATCACCCAGGTGGGGTGTACAGGGGACCAGTTGCAGTTGACCGAGACCAGAATGAGCAACCAGCAGGAGACTTTGCAGGAATTGCAGTCTGACAATGACAACTTGGATCTTTCAGAGATCATCATCAATTATACAGCCATGTATAATGCCTACCAGTCATCATTGACGGCGGCAGGAAAACTGAGTGGCATGACACTTTTGAACTATTTATAAAATGTGCCATAACAAAGGCAAAAGGAGAGGAATATGCGAGTAGAAACAAGACTATTTGGGGAAATTGATATAGCAGAGGAAAAGATCATCACCTTGGGCAGAGGCTTGATCGGTTATCCGGATATGAAACGTTTTACCCTGATCTTTGATGAGGAAAAGCAGGGCAAGATCATGTGGCTGCAATCACTGGATGAGCCACAGTTTGCTATACCGGTCGTAGATCCGGCGGGCATCTGCGCGGACTACAATCCGACCGTCAATGATGAACTTTTAACACCACTGGGTCAGTTTAGTGAGGAATCTTTGTTTGTGTTGGTGACGATCCGTGTGCCATCGGACATTACCCGAATGACGATCAATCTCAAAGGACCGATCATCATCAACACCGATAATCTCCGTGGCGAGCAGATCATCGTGGAAGATGAAGTGCAGACACGTTTCCCGATCTATGACATTTTAAAGAGCAGAAAAGAGAAGGCAGGTGAGTAAGAGATGCTGGCATTAACGAGAAAAAAAGGCGAATCCATCGTCATCAACAATAATATTGAGATCAGCGTATTGGAGATCCGCGGAGATCAGATCAAGATCGGTATCTCTGCACCAAAGGATGTGCCGATCTATCGCAAGGAAGTATATTTGCAGATCCAGGAAGAGACCAAGGAAGCCATGAATGTGGAAGGTCTGGAAGCACTGGAAAACCTGTTTTAAAAAGAATGGATAGGAAGAGATTTGTGGGAGAAGATCCGCAAATCTCTTTTTGCATATGGGGTTAAGAATTCCAGCGCACAGTCGATATAAGATGTAGAAGAATTGATGTCGTTTATATTTTGCACACGGAGGTGTAAGGATGAAAGTAGAGTCAATGCAACAGGTAAACAGCAGTTACCAGAGTCAGGGAAGTGCTAATGTGGCTGCGCAGGCTGTACCGGCAAAGAGTGGTACAGCGTCTACCAATGACATGAGCATGCAGCAAAAGGCAAAGGATGCTGTTACGATCACGGAAGATGGTGTCAAGACAGGAAATGTTCGGGAAGATGGACAGGCGAGCAACGAACAGATCCGTCAGGCTGTAGATACGATCAATAAGAATGCACACAATGAGGAGGCTGTCTTTGGCATCCATGAGGCAACCAACCGTGTGACGATCAAGATTGTGGACAAGGAGACAAAGGAAGTCATCAAGGAGTTTCCACCGGAAAAGACATTGGATATGATCGCCAAGGTCTGGGAAATGGCGGGGATCATGGTAGACGAGAGAAGATAGGAGGCAGCATATGACAATTCGTATGTCAGGTATGGTATCAGGTATGGATACAGAATCATTAGTGTCCGCTATGGTATCTACTTATGTATCAAAGAAAGAAAAATATCAGAAAGCCCAGACCAAGTTGTCCTACAAGCAGGATGCATGGAAGGCTTTGAATACCAAAGTATATAGTTTATATTCATCTATCAGTAGTCTGCGTTTTTCATCTGCTTACAGCATGAAAAAGACGACGGTTTCAGATGCAACAAAGGCAACGATCACTGCGGGCAGCAATGCCATCAATGGTACACAGAGTCTGCAGATCAGGCAGTTGGCAAGATCCGGTTATATCACAGGGGCCAAACTTGCCAAAGGCACGAATGAGGATACGACACTGGCTTCTTTGGGCTATACCGGTGCAGATACGACAATCTCTGTCAAGACAGCATCCGGCACCAAGGATATCACGATTGGTAAGGACAGCAAGATCTCTGATGTTGTCAAAGCCATGAATGATGCAGGTGTTAAGGCTAGTTTTGATGCGACCAACTCCAGAATGTTTGTCAGTTCCGCAGAGACCGGTACAGCCAATGATTTTGCTCTGACGGCCGCAGATGGCAATGGACTCAAGGTCTTGTCATCCTTGGGAATCCTGGTGAAGTCCGATGCGACAGATGCTGCCTATAAGGCAAATGCTGCTTATGCACTTGGTACCATGGGCACCGATGCAGACGGCAATGTGGTTTCCTATTTTGAATTGGATGATGATGGCAATATCAAGTATGATTCTGACGGAAAGGCGATCGTGCGCGCAGGCGTTACTTACAGTGCTTCTGAGACTCAGAAGGCAATCCAGGAGATCATGGAAAAACTTGCCAATGCCTATGACAGCAACAGCAAGTTAGATGCAGAAAGTAAAGAGTTAAATGCAAAGATCGGCTATACCGATGCCAAGAATGCGGTCAACGATATTCTGGCACAGGAGGATGGCGACCGCCTGATCCAATTATTAAAGACGGCAAATCAGGATAAGGTCTATGTCGGACCGGATGGGCAGACCTACACTGGACGGAGTGAGGTCAAGGACGACGATGGTAATGTAACCGGCTATCACTATTACAATACTAAGACTATCAAGGTCAATGGAACCTATCTGGATGTAGAAGATGAGGACAAGCCGTCTCTGGATGTATCTGCGGATGAGAAGATTGAACTGGCATCCGAAGAGATCAATACCCTTGCAGAGAAGTTGGGTTTGATCACGAAAAAAACTGAGACCGCGGAAGATGGCACAGAGACCGAAAAGACAGATTCTACAGCTTTAAATACCTTGAAATCACAGTTGAAGACGGTAATGGCTGTGGATGATAATGCCATCTATACCGACGAGGATAAGGCGGCATATTATCTGAGCGATGATCAGATGACAGAGGCAAAGGCAAGACTGGAAGAGATCGCGCTGGCAACCAAGACCAACGATGCTACCATTGCGGCTAACAGTTACTGGGATGTCAAGGATTATTCTGCGTACTATGAGAATGGGGTTTTAAGCAGTGATAAACTGGCAGATCTGGCAGCATCCATTACGGATAAGATCACAACGGCAAAAGAGATCGTGACCGGAGAGACAGCGTTTGCTTACAATGAAGGTGCGACCCGTGTAGATGCACAGGATGCGACCATCATCTTAAATGATGCGGAGTTTACGTCATCAACCAATAACTTTAATATCAATGGGCTGACGATCAAGGCGCTTGCAACGACTGCTGCGGGTGAGACACTCAGCATCAATACCGATACGGATACCCAGGGGCTTTATGACAAGATCAAGGATTTTCTGACTCAGTATAATGAGATCATCAATGAGATTACCAGTCTTTACAATGCAGATTCCGCTAAGGGTTACGATCCATTGACAGATGATGAAAAGTCTTCTATGAGCGATTCCGAGATCGAAAAGTGGGAGACCAAGATCAAGGATGCCATCCTGCGAAAGGATTCCACGCTGGGAACCATTCAGAATGCTATGACGAGTGCCATGATGCAGTCTTATACAGTTAATGGTAAGTCCTATTCTCTGGCAAGTTTTGGTATCTCTACCTTGGGATATCTGAATGCTTCCAAGAATGAGAACTATGCATATCATATCGATGGGGATTCTGAGGATACTGCTACCTCCGGCAAGACCGACAAACTCATGACGGCACTGGAAAACGATCCGGATTCTGTTATTGACTTTATGAAGCAGTTGACTTCCGGTCTGTATACAGCACTGGATAAGCAGATGAAGGGTACCAATTTAAGAAGTACCTATACCATCTACAATGACAAGCAGATGGCTTCTGAGTATAGCAACTACACCACCTTGATCAAGCAGTGGGAAAAAAAGATCCAGGATTATGAAGATCGTTACTATAACCAGTTTTCAAAGATGGAGTCCTCTCTTGCAAAACTGCAGAGTTCGACATCATCCTTGTCATCCTTGTTTGGAAATTCATAATTGAGTAGGAAGGGGAAAACCAATGGTACCTAATAATGGGTATAATGCGTATGCAAAGAATAAGATCATGACGGCTTCACCGGCAGAACTGACACTTATGCTCTATGAGGGGGCAATCAAGTTTTGCAATATTGCGGTCGTTGCGATCGAAAATAAAGATTATGCCAAGGCGAATACCAATATCCAGAAGGCAGAACGGATTATCGGTGAGTTTAAGGCAACCTTGAATCATAAATATGCAACGGCAAAAGATTTCGATGCTGTCTATGATTATCTTCTGGATCGCCTGATTCAGGCGAATATGAAAAAAGATCCGGAGATTTTAGAAGAGGTCTTAAAACATCTGCGCACGATGCGTGATACATGGAAAGAAGTCATGAAGATCACAAAGAACGGCACAGTGGTAGCATAAGAGGAGCAAGGATGGACGAGAAAAATTATATTCAGATTTTAGAAGACAGTCTGGAGTCTAAGATCGATCTTTTGCGCCGCTTGCAGGTGCTGTGTCAGGAACAGGCAGAGATCTTAAAGGATCCCAATGCGTCGCCGGAGGCTTTTGAAGAGAATATCGAAGAAAAAGGAAAACTGATCGATCGGCTTTCGGCTCTGGATCAGGGCTTTGATGCTTTCTTTGCAAAGGTCAAGGATCAGTTGGAAAACAATCGGGATCAGTACCGTGATTCCATCGCTCACATGCAGGAGATGATCCGGGAGATCACACAGCGCAGTTCCAACCTACAGGTCTTGGAGAAGCAGAACTCTGAATTGGCAAGAGCCAAGTTCAGCCAGATCCGCACCCAGACCAAGGAGATCCGCCAGAGCCGTAAGGTTGTCAATTCTTATTATCAAAATATGATGAAGATGAATACGGTTGATCCGCAGTTTATGGATCGGAAAAAATAAAAAATTTCCATTTAGGTATTAAGTATTGGAAAATGTCTCCGATATAGAAAGTACAAGGGCAAGAAATACTTGCCCGTGAGGAAGCCCGAGCGTGTACGGCAAAGGTGGACTCACTGATTATTTAATCACATCTGTCATGGAAGACAGATTATATTCAAGGAGGAATGAATTATGGTAGTACAACACAACATGCAGGCAGCAAACGCTAGCCGAGTTCTTAACATTACAGCTGGACAGCAGGCAAAGAGCACAGAGAAGTTATCTTCTGGATACAAGATCAACCGTGCAGCAGATGATGCAGCAGGTCTTTCAATTTCTGAGAAGATGCGTAAGCAGATCAGAGGTCTGGATCGTGCTTCAACAAATGCACAGGATGGTGTATCTGCAGTACAGACAGCAGAAGGTGCTTTGAATGAAGTACACTCAATGCTTCAGAGAATGAATGAATTGGCAGTTCAGGCAGCCAACGGTACAAACTCTACAAAGGATGTTAAATCTATCAGTGATGAAGTTGTACAGTTGAAGACAGAGATGAATCGTATTGCTGATACAACAGACTTCAATGGTAAGAAGATGCTTGCTGGTCAAGGTGTAGAGATTTTTGTAGGATATACTACAGAGACAGCGAATAACATCACTATTGGTGGTAAGGGATTGAAGTCAGCAGTCGAAAAAATTTCCTCATTTAAGACCAGTTCTGACGCAAAGAAATTGCTTGGTACAATTTCTACAGCAATTGAGAAGATTTCTGAGTTCCGTTCAGATTTTGGTGCCGTTCAGAACAGATTAGAGCACACTATTGACAACTTGGACAACGTCGTTGAAAATGTAACATCTGCAGAATCACGTATTCGTGATACAGATATGGCTGACGAGATGGTTAAGTACTCTAAGAACAATATCCTGCAGCAGGCTGGTCAGTCAATGCTTGCTCAGGCAAATCAGTCAACACAAGGTGTTTTATCATTACTTCAGTAATCTGAGGTGATAAAACATCTGAGAATCAGAGTATTCGTACACAATACTATAAAGGGAGTCATAGAATGCTATGGCTCCCTTTCATAATATACGGGTATATTAGAGGATGAAAAGGGGGGAGCGTTTATGCCGGACAACGTGGGTATTAGTATTATTTTGCCAACTTACAACAGAGACAGGCTTATCATGAGGGCAATACAGTCAATTTTGAATCAAACCTATACAAAGTGGGAATTGATCATTGTGGATGATGGTTCGACGGACAGTACACAACAGATTGTTCAAAGTATGGGGGAACAACGAATTTCATATATCAAAAATGAACAAAATATGGGCGCTGCAGCATCAAGAAATCATGGAGTTAAATTAGCCCATTATGATTATTTGGCATTTCAGGATAGCGATGATGTTTGGATAGTGGATAAGTTGGAAAAACAAGTGAATTATCTTAGCAAACATGCAGAATTTGACATGGTATATAGTTCTTTTGTGAATCATCATCTAGATGGCTGTAAGGTGCAAGTGCCAAATGACCAGATAGGGGAGCGTGAGGGGAATCTTTTGTCTACATTGCTGATCAACAATGTGATTGGTACACCTACAATTTTAGTAAAAAAAGAAACATTTGAGAATAACCGAGGATTTGATGAAACTTTATGTGCCTTGGAGGATTGGGATTTTGTGCTTCGTGTTTCTGAATCAAGTCGGATTGGATTCATTCCTGATGTGTTGGTCGAAGCATATCAGACAGAAGGAAGTCTTTCTTGTGATGGGGCAGGATATTTTCATGCAAGGTGTAAAATGCTGGCTTCACATTACAGAGAGATGCAGGAGATGGATCTTTTTGACGATTTGGTCGGAAATTTGTTTCGTGAGGCAGAAAAACATGGGATATTAGAATCTGTGCAAAAATTATTTATGAGGTATCTAGAATATTATATGGAGAGGAAGTGTTAGGAAGTCATATATGAGAATAGAAAAATTTATAGATGAAATGGATATACAGGCCACCCGATTGTGGCAGGGACGCGGTATAGACGTAGAGGAATTAAATAGGCAAATCGTAACGTTTGTTTCTATTATGAAGCAAAAAGTACAGAAGTTTTTTACACTTGGAATCGATTTCCCGACAGAATATGCAGAAGTGGCACTTGAGCATTTAAAACAAGCTATGTGTGATAGGGATGATTATAAATTGGCAGATTGTCTGTATTATGAATGGCGAGATATTGCTATTGTATTGCAAGAAGTGATAGATGAGGTTGAATAGGATGCAAAAAGACTTAAAGCAAAGATATGAAAAGTTAGTGAAATGTCAGGACCATATAAAGATTAATATAGAAAAATATGACCATTATCAATGTCGTGAGGACATGACTTATCTAGACTCGGATGGGAAAGAGTGGTTGCTGGAAAGCAGGGAGAATATGACTTTTGCAGTGGAAAAATGGGTAGAGCAGTTTCAGAAAGCGACCTCGGATAGCGTTTTTTATATTTTTGGCTTGGGTCACATTGCATATCTGGAAAAAATGCGGGAAAAATTTCAAGACAATGTCATTATTATCTATGAACCAAACGAGGAAAATGTAATTCGTCTATTACAGACAGGGCAGTATCGGGTAATCTGTGAAGATAAAAGGTGTATGTTGCTTGCGGGGGAAGAACGAAAGGAAACTTTGATCCGGATTTTGGATGTTACGGCAACATGTACAAATTATAAAAGAGTTCTTTATGCTGAGATACCTAATTATCATAAAATCTGGGAAGAAGATTATAAAGAGTTTCATCAGTGTCTTAAAAATAAATTAGAAGATAATTTGGTAGAAAGATATACTCTGGTAAAACAGGGGAGGCAGCGAGCACAGAATCAGGTGCACAATTTGAAATCTTTTTTTCGTGAAGCTGGTCTTATAGATATAAAAAATGCGATTGATGAAGAGGTAATGGAACGATATCCGGTCGTTATAGTGGGGGCTGGTCCATCTTTAGATAAAAATATTGACGTGCTACGCAAATATCAAGGAAGAACCTTTATTATTTGCGCAGAATCAGCCTTAAATAAATTAGTGAGACATGGCATTATGCCAGATTTGAATGTAGCGGTTGATCCTAGTCTTGGATTGGGGAAAAAATATCCCGTTGAAGATGAAAGATGTCGTACCATTCCACTTTTGACTGATGCGGAATGTTCCTGGACCTATATAGATCAGTTTAAGGGGCGGAAGTTTTATTTTGCCCTAAATGTGGATTTTTATGACTATTTTTTGAAAGAAGATAAAGTAGGTTATCTAGGCACGGGAGGTTCTGTGACACAGAATGCATTTTCTCTTGCCCGATATTTGAATGCAAAACATATTATTTTGATAGGGCAGGATTTTGCCTACCCAAATGGAAGAATACATGCAGATGGAGTCCTGAAAGAAGATAAGATAGATGAAGAAAAAAATATCTATTTTTATGTAGATGGAATGGATGGAAAACCGGTACTGACGGAGACGATTATGGATATTTATCGAAAATGGTATGAGGATGTATTGGTCTTAGAAAAGCAATGGCATGTGATAGATGCTACAGAGGGAGGGGCACTCATCAAGGGGACGGAAGTTATGTCATTAAAAGAGGCTTTGGAGACATATTGTCCAGAACGTAAAGTAGATTTTAGAAAAATGTTAGATTCTGCGGATTACTTTTTGCCAAGAGAGAAACAGACAGAGGTGATTAAGCAGATAGATCAGATGTATAACCATATAGAGAGAAATGTCGATCGCTTTCAGAAGATTCGAAGAAAATATAAAACGTTATTGGAATTGAACCGAAAAAGAAAGAATCAAACTGCGGAGTTTAAGCAATGCATGAAAGAAATTTCTGATGCTACCAGTGAATTGGAAAATGATGTGGAACTGATGCTTTATCGTATGTACACGAATCAAAAAAGTTATGATTTACAGGATTCTTTGGAAGTAAGAGGAGAGAATAATGTATATGAAGAAATCGATAAGATAGCAAATAATGGAATAGAAATTATAGATGCATATATATTGGCGGCACAAAAATTAAAAAAAGATTGGGAGAAGTTTTATATGGGAAAAGAAAATATAAAACTGACGATTTCCGTTTTGATTTCAGGGAACAAGGAAAATGTAACTAGGTGCCTGCAATCCCTTAATCATTTGATGCAGGAGGTGCCATCTGAGTTAATTCTTACGGATACCGGTTGTTCACCAGAGGTAAGAGACCTTATTGAGAATTATACAGATCATATTATTAATTTTACATGGTGTCAAGATTTTTCGGCTGCCAGAAATGTAGGATTACAAGAAGCAAGGGGGCAGTGGTTTTTGTATCTGGATGATGATGAATGGTTTGAAAATACAGAAGCTATTGAAAACTTTTTGTTGTCAGAACAATGTGATGAGTATCAAGTGGCCTTTTATAAACAACGTAATTATCTGGATATGGAAGGGAAAACATACCTAGACCATAATGTTGATAGACTTATTCGGATACAGCCGGGCTTGCATTTTGAAAGACGTATTCATGAGGCATACGCGGGTATAGAAATACAGAAAAAATACTCGTTAGCGAGTTATGTACATCATTATGGATATGTATATAGGAATCTAGAGGAAAAACTGGCAAAACATAAGAGAAATCAAGAACTGTTAGATCTGGAGTGTAAAGAACGCCCATGGGATATGCGGATGCAGTATCAGGCTGTGATAAATTTATTTGATACAGAAGAGTGGGATATGGCACAAAAAAGAGCCCATGAGGTAATACAACGAAAAAGTGATTCGGAATATTGGGATGCATGTCATACAGTGATTCTTTATTGTTATGAAAGGAAAGAAGATTATCAACAGATTATACAAGAGGGAACACAGTTTCTGAAAAAATCGTTGTGTCCATATGATAAATTCGGGACACTGCAATTTATTATCAATGCATATTGGGAGTTGAAGGCATATGGAGAAATTCTTCCATTTGCTAAGCAAGCGTTGCTTTCTTATGCGCTGTATAAGAAAAATCCACAGCGTTATAATAAGCAGCAATTAATGCGAACGGAATTTTTGCAAGAGGAGCGTATATACAAAATGCTAGCGTATGCTATCTTTGCAGGACTGATTTGTGCAGATGGGTCAGTGATACAGTTGGCATTGACTAAGGAATTACTGCCAGAAACGAAAGCATTATTTGAGGAGAAAGAACACAAGCAGTGGATACAGAACACACTTGAGATTGTAGCGATTGATGATGCGCAAAAGAATCTTGCGGATTGGATCAAACAAACGATTACAACAGAAGCATTGGCACCAAATTCTGTATGGATGGATATAAATTTACTAAACATGGCGGAGGAACTTGTCTGGCTATTACGGCGGAATTATTCGATGCGTGCCGGTGTCTTGATGTCCAAATTCCTGATTACGTTGGAGGGACATATATCTGAATATGCGCAAATCGCGGGAGAAGAAATTATTACTATGTTGGGTCTCCCATTGTTGATGGAGGCACAGCAAAATGAGGATGAAATTCTGATGGCAGATGTTTTGGAAGGACAGACAATCCTGACATTGGAGAACATTGTGCAACAAAAAACAGAATCCTTGGATTTTTCTACGACAGATTATTTAATAGAAAATTTGGCAGTTTTAGAAACCAATGCCAAGTTGGGAGAACTGCTAGATATTTTTAGTCAGGCATATCCGAGAGAGGGCTGCCTATATAGGATAGAGACGACATCATCCGGACAGCCAACCATTTGTCTGGAAGAAAATGAGGCGCAGTATTATCTTAGCGGAAATAATAATCCATATCGGGATGCACATCGTTTTTGGGAAGCGAATATAGAAGAAGGACAGTATAAATATGTGATGCTGGGGGCTGGAATGTTATATGAGGCACAGGTGATATTGGACGAACGGCCGGATATTGAACTTGTAATGGTGGAGGAAGATCCATATTTACTCTCATTGGTATTTCAATGCAGGGATTTGACACAACTTTTGGAAAATGAAAGATTTCAACTCGTAATAGACAGTTATGTTCATTATCTTGGCTCTTATGAGCAAGCGGGAACCATATTGATTCATAAACCAAGTATGCGTCATATTCAAATGCAAAGTGAAAAAGAAGTGCTAGAAGAATTTTATGTTAAAATCATGACGAATCGGGAACAACAGGGCCTTTTAGAGTGGAATTACAGACAAAATATTACGAGGAATAAGCATGTGGTTTCTTCTGAAAATTGTAGAGAGGATTTTTGCGACAAGAATGTTTGGCTTGTGGCGGGAGGACCCTCTCTGGATGTCAGCATGGATATTTTGAAATACAGAAAAAGAGAAGATATTGTCCTGTGTGTGGGAACATCGGCAAAACTGTTGATTAGTAAAGGAATCATTCCGGACTACGTGATTGTCAGTGATGGAATGAATCAAGTTTGTACGCAGATAGAGGACATAGATAGTGGACTACCTATCAAATTGTTATATTTATGTACCGCTAATGCAAAGGCAGTGAAGACGTTTGAGGGTGAAAAATATGCAATTTTTCAAAGTGGATACGATGAAGCGGAAATCTACGCTATGCATAAGGAGATAGAACTGGTGTCCACGGGAGGCTCTGTATCAACAACTGCAATTGATTTATGTATACGATATGGATGCCGGCAGGTTATTTGTCTGGGGTTGGATTTGGCATACACAAATCATCAGAGCCATGTTTCGGGCGCACTATCACGGATTGCTACAGATGGGCAAGAGAGTAGGTATCAGGTTCAGAGTGTTGATGGCGGTGTAGTTGATACGATACCAAGTTTAAATGCATTTCGTAAATGGATTGAAAAGCGTATTAAAGGAGAAAATGGAGTTCAATTTATTAATATATCTTGTGGAGCATATATTGATGGAATGGATAATTTGCGACCGGAAGAATATCGAAAATTGAATCATGATTAAATGCACAATTTGCCTTGGCAAGAAGCTAAGTTATTTATACGAAATGACGATACAAATATTGAAAAAGTAAACATTAAATTGGATTTAATGGAAAGTGCGAATGGAGTCGTAAGAAAGAAGGAAAACCTGCACTTAGTGCAGGTTTTTTTATTGAGGATGAGAATGGTCAATATTGAAAAATTTATCAATCAGTATGTTACAAAACGATCAGAAAGTATGTTTGCTCAAGATATAAATGCAAATGAAGAACGCCTAAAGGAAGGGATAGATGGGAAAAATATTTTGGTTATAGGAGGAGCAGGATCTATAGGATCTTCCTTTATTAAAACTATCTTGCACTATACGCCAAAGTCACTGGTGGTGGTTGATGTCAATGAGAATGCGTTGGCTGAGTTGACACGGGATCTCAGAACTGATCCGAATTTGAAAGTGCCGGAGGATTATGTGACGTATCCTATGGATTATTCCTCAAAGGTGTTTGAAAAGATGTTTCGTAAGAGATGTGGTTTTGATATTGTAGCCAACTTTTCCGCTCATAAGCATGTGAGGTCAGAAAAAGATATTTATTCGGTAGAAGCACTCCTAAGAAACAATCTGTTTAACGCGAAAAAACTGCTGGATTTATTAACGGAGTATCCACCGGAACATTTCTTTTGCGTTTCGACAGATAAAGCGGCAAACCCGGTTAACATTATGGGGGCAAGTAAACGCATCATGGAGGATTTGATTTTTGTATATTCGGATGAATTCCCGGTTACAACAGCAAGATTTGCAAATGTGGCTTTTTCTAATGGCTCATTGCCTGCAGGTTTTATTGAAAGAATGAGGAAAGAACAGCCGATTAGTGCACCTAAGGATGTCAAAAGGTTTTTTGTATCTCCGGAGGAGAGTGGGCAGATTTGCGTATTGGCATGTATACTGGGAAAAAATAGAGAGATTTTTTTCCCTAAATTGGATACAGCCCAGATGATGAGTTTTGACAAAATTGCAGAACATTTTATAGAGGAAAATGGATATCGGGTTTTACAATGTGAATCAGATGAGGAGGCCATTCGGAATGCAGAGGCGCTGCGAAGTGGTGTGAGAGACTATCCGGTACATTTTTCCATGTCAGATACTTCGGGGGAAAAGCCCTATGAGGAATTCTACACAGATGAAGAAATTGTAAATAAAAGAGAGTATCAGGCATTAGGGGTTGTTGAGGATAAGCCAATGCCCGATAGAAACAGAATGATAGGCTTATTTAATGCGTTGGAGGAAACGTTTGAACAGACAGATGCAACCAAAGAGGATATAGTACGGCTTATGCAGGGGTATCTGCCAAACTTTGAGCATCTGGAAACCGGCAAAAACTTGGATAGTAAAATGTAGTAGAAAGGAACGAAATGATACCATTATCTATTCCTAACTTTGAAGGAAACGAAAAAAAATATGTAGATGATGCCATCGAGCAAGGGTGGGTTTCTACAGGAGGAGCCTATATAAATGAGTTTGAGCATCGGTTGGCAGAATTTTTGCAGGTAGAGGATGTGGCTGCATGCCAGAGTGGAACTGCGGCATTGCATATGGCGTTAGTTTGTTGTGGAGTGCAGCCGGGAGATATGGTGATCGTTCCAACCTTAACGTTTATTGCAGCAGTGAATCCGGTAAAATATCAGTTCGCACGACCTATCTTTATGGACTGTGATGATAGCCTATGTATGGATCCTGTGAAATTGCGAAAATTTTGTCAGGAGGAATGCGAAATATGTCAGGATACAGGAAACCTTATCTATAAAAAGAATCAAGCGGTTGTTAGGGCGCTGGTTGTGGTGCATGTTTTTGGAAACATGGCAGATATGGAAGAAGTTATGGATATTGCCCAGAAGTTTCATCTTAAAGTAGTGGAGGATGCTACAGAGGCCTTGGGAACAAAGTATATCGAGGGAAAATATAAGGGTAAATATGCGGGAACGATTGGAGATTATGGAGCGTACTCTTTTAATGGAAATAAAATCATTACCACTGGTGGTGGAGGGGCAATCACTGCTAAGAGAAAAGAGGAGACGGCATACATCCGGTATTTATCAACGCAGGCAAAGGATGATCCCCACTATTATATCCATGATGCTGTAGGGTATAACTACAGAATGACCAACGTGCAGGCAGCCATTGGCGTTGCACAGTTAGAGGAGTTGCCAGAATTTATCAAGAGAAAGAATGTAAATTACCACTACTATAAGCAAAAACTTGATAGAAATGACATGGAAATGCGCTTATTATCATTTCGTTCGGGAACCAGTTCAAATCAATGGTTTTATGCAGTTGAACTGCCAATTGAAAAAATGGATTGTGATCTGAAAACAGTGATTGAGGAATTGCAGAATCAGAGAGAGGTGCAAACCAGACCGATTTGGGGGTTGATTCATGAGCAGAGACCGTATAGAAATGCGTTAATCTACCGAATTGAGAAAGCAGATTATTACAGCCAGCGCATAATCAACATACCATGTAGCACGCAACTGACCATGCAAGAAATGGAACTGGTAGTGGAAGCAATACGGGATATAATTAGAAAACACATTCATTAGTATGCAAAGGATATAATTTATGGAGAAAGAAAAAAGAGAGGCCAGATATAGAAAGTGCCTGGTTCATAAGGAGGCTACCATTTACGAAGCTGTAGATAAAATGAATGAATCCGGTTTACAGTTAGCCATCATAGTGGATGACAGAGAAAGACTCATCGGGATTATCAATGATGGAGATATTCGGAGGGCGGTTCTTAGAAAAGTTGATTTTTTTCATCCAATCACGGAAATTGCCAACACAAATCCTCGAATTGCCAATTTAAGACAGTCTGATGCAGAACTTAGGATGATGATGCGAGATTATAATATCCATCAGATTCCTGTTGTGGATGATAATGGTGTGGTGTGTGAAATTAAGACATTTCAAGAACTTATCTGTGCAACACCAAAGGATAATGCGGTTGTTCTGATGGCAGGAGGCGAGGGAAGACGATTGCGTCCGATGACAGAGAGTTGTCCCAAGCCTTTGTTGAAAGTGGGAGGGAAACCAATTTTGGCAACCATCATAGATAATTTTATTGATGCGGGATTTCATCGCTTTTTTATTTCTGTGAATTATAAGAGCGAAATGATTGAGGAGTATTTCGGGGATGGTCGAGACAGAGGAGTTACCATTGAGTATCTAAGAGAGAAACAAAAGATGGGGACGGCAGGTTCTTTGCAATTCCTGTCAAAAGATGAAAAACTTCCGCTTATTGTGATGAATGGTGACATTCTTACAAATATTAATTTAGAGGCCTTATTAAATTTTCATATGGGAGAAGGCGCCTGCGCTACTATGGTGTCCAGAACATATTCCTGGCAGGTGCCATATGGTGTGATTCAATGTGATGGAAATGAAATACGAGGTATTACAGAAAAACCAAGAAGTACCTGCTTTGTAAGTGCAGGAATCTACGTGTTAAATCCACCGGTCATCTCCTTGATTGAAAAGGAAAACCTAATGGATATGCCGGATGTTTTCGAAAGATTGATACAGCAAGGAGAAAAATTATTAAGTTATCCACTCACGGAGTACTGGATGGATATTGGGCAGTTAGATGACTTTGAACGTGCACAGACAGATTATGAGGAACTATTTGGTGAAAATCAGTAGGAGGGTATGATGGAGAAAACCATGCGTGAGCATATGAAAAATCGTTTTGGAGGAGATGCAAATTTTAGTGAGAAACCGCCCCTGCCAAAATCGTTAAATATAGAATTAAATACCAATTGCAATCAGAAATGTGTATTCTGCCCATTTCATGGAGAAAAGGCCTATCAGCAGTTGGAAACAACTATGATGAAGTATGAGGATGCAGTCGCGATACTGGATCAGGCACATGCATTGGGCATAGGCGAAAAGGAAGTAGGCTTTTATATGGCCGGAGAAGCATTCATTCATAAGGACTTGGCAAGGGTTATTCAATATGCCAAGGATCTGGGATTTCAATATACCTTTCTTACTACCAACGGTGCATTAGCCACTCCAGATAAGATGAAAGAAGTTCTGGATGCTGGACTGGACTCCATTCGTTTTTCTGTCAATGCCTCGGATAGAGAATCTTATGCGGAAATTCATGGCAGGGATGATTATGAACAGGTACTTGAAAATATCAAATATATGGCAGAGTACATCAAACAGAATAATCTGCCCGTTGCTACATCTATTTCCTGTGTCATTACCAAGCAGACATTAGGTATTCAAGATGATGTTCGAAAGATTTTTGGACAATATGTGGATGATATTTTGTTTATACCGGTGCTGATGAATCGGCTTAATTTTGACGCGGATTTTATCGAAAAATATAAAATCATGGATGATTCGCGGGCAACGATCAATGAGGAATATGTGTGTCCTATTCTTTATAATACCATGTATATAGGCGCGAACATGAAAGTAATGCCCTGCTGCGATGCGTATGATACCAATTGTTTCTTTTATGATTTGAAACAGGACTTTGATTTGGAGAAAGCATGGTATTCCGATGGATACCGAAGATATCGTGATATTTTTCTGAAAGATGCAGATGATAAGGAGACTTTGTGTGAACGTTGTATGCTGCGGCGCAAAGGCGTGGAGCGACTGATTTTGGAATAAAGACAGGAGGCAATACGATGACAAATGTTGCATTGATAGGACTAGGAGCCTTAGGAAAAAGGCATTTGGAGGCCGTGATGAAATGTCGGCAACCTATGGAAATCTACTGTATGGATATCAATCCAGAGGCGATGAAAGCGGTTGAACCCAAGGATGTGTATCATAATAAAACCATTTTCTTTGTCACAGATATCAAGGAGTTCCCGACGGATTTTGAATTAGTGATTTTTCCCATGTCGTCGAAAGGTCGAAGGGAGATGTTTGATCAACTGGTGGAACATTCCAACGTTAAGTACATAGTATTTGAAAAAGTTTTATTTCAAAAGGTGGAAGATTACTTACATGTATCGGAACGATTGAAGGAATTAAATATATCCGCGTGGGTAAATTGTACAAGACGTTATGCGCCAATTTGGAAGGCTTTGCAAAAGGAGTTAGAGGATGCCCATGACATAGAATTTCATACGTATGGCGGAAATTGGGGATTCGCATGTAATTGTATCCATATGCTGGATGCTGTTTGTATGATCTCGGGTAGTGATCAACTTCGGATTGAAAGTGTTCAGTTAGAGGATAAAGTAGTAGATAGTAAAAGACAAGGATATAAAGAAGTATTTGGTATTGTCTCGGGCAGATGTGGAAAATGTCACAATTTTACAATTTCCTGCTATGATAATCATTTGTATTCAGAAACGGTTATTCTTGCAGATAATAAAAAATACAGTGTGGATGAATCAAAGGGGCTGTATACATCAGTGGAACAAGATGGAACCATGACGATAAAGCAATTTGAACCATATTATGTGAGTCAAACGACCACAGAAGTTGTGGAGGATATTTTGGAAAAAGGGACCTGTAATTTGACGACATATAAGTTGGCGATGGATTTACATTTGCAGTATATAGAGCCTTTTATTGATTTTTTTGAAAAGAAAGGATTGGAAAAAGGAGTATGTCCGATAACGTAAAAGTATTGTTGGTTGGTGTGGGCTACATGGGGCTGGAGTATTATAAGGTGTTGCGGGCAATGAAATGTGAAGTATTTGCCATTGGCCGAGGCAAGGAAAGCGCGGAGAAATTCCAGCAGGAAACAGGTTGTAGGGTGGTTGTAGGTGGCGTAGAGTCTATAGAGCCGAAGGATGTGAAAGAGGTTGATTATGCTATTGTTGCTACACCATTAGATGTTTTAAAGGATACTTGTATTTCTGTATTGCATTTAGGAATAAAAAATATTTTGCTGGAAAAACCAGCTGGACTCAACTACAAAGAAATCAAAGAGATCAGTGATGCTTCTTATGCACAGAAGGCGAAGGTCTATGTTGCTTATAATCGAAGATTTTATGCCTCTACAGAGAAAGCACTTGAAATAATTAGAGCAGATGGCGGACTTCGGGATATGCATTTTGAATTTACAGAGTGGGGAGAGAGGGTCAGACCTTCTGTGGAAAACAAGAGTGAGGAGATTCGGAAAGCGTGGTTCTTGGCAAATAGTACGCACGTGGTAGATTTGGCATGGTTTTTCGGTGGGGAACCGGAAGAAATGTGCAGTTATGTGAAACAGGACGAGAGTCTGGAATGGCATAAATGTGGTTGCATTTATTCTGGCGCAGGGATTACGAAAAATGGTGTTCTTTTTTCCTATCAGGCTGATTGGAATGCGCCGGGAAGATGGGCATTGGAACTCATGACTCACAAGCATAGATTATATTTAAAACCGATGGAAAAATTACAGATGCAGAAATTAAACTCTGTATCAGTGGAAGAATACGAAATTGATGATGCGTTAGATAAGGAATATAAGCCAGGGCTATATAAGCAGACAGAATCGTTCTTGAAAAAATTAGATGATGGGAAAAAAATAACAATTCAAGAACATTTAAAGCATACGGAAATATATGCACAAATGGAAAAGAAGTTTTAATAAGTTATAGAATGCAGGTTATATTTATAGAGGAAGTTCTTATGGAATTAGGAAGTGAGTTTGATCTTTCGTGTGAGAAAATAACCAAAAAGGAAAACAACTTATATCAGTATTTGGAATCATATATGGTGCAATGGTATGATAGTGCTAGATCGGCTATTAGGACTATAGCGTATGATAGCAGAAAGACAGTGTTGTTGCCAGAGTATATTTGCGAGTCAGTAATCCGATGTTATGAGAAAAGTAGGATTATTTTTTATCACATCGATGATAAATTTGATATTGATGAGCAGGATTTATTCTCAAAACTGAATGATAGTGTGGGGGTGGTCTATATATGTCATTATTATGGCTTCTTACAGGATGTAAATCTTTTGAAAGAAATTTATCATAAAGTTACTCGAGTGGGAGCACTAATGATTGAAGATACTACACAGAGTTTTTTTTCTGGACAAAAACTTATTGGTGACGTGGGTGTTATGAGCATACGAAAATGGATGCCGGTTTCTCAGGGGGGGATTCTTTACGCGGAGAAGACCGGAGTGTTGGACGAAGAGAATTATTTGAAACTGGGAAAAAGTAATCAAGATGAGAGAGCCTTGGGAATGTTTCTCAAAGGAGTTTTTCTCAAGAATTTGTGCGATACCAATAGAGTTTATAGAGATATATTTGAACGCTATGAGGACAGATTAGATAAACAAGTGGTTGTTGAAAAAATGTCTGATTTGGCGCGTTTGCAGATTGAATGTGTAGACATACCCAATATGATAAGAAAGCGGAAAGAGAACGAAAAGTATCTTTCGGACGCATTACAGAGTATGAATATTTCGCTTATCAGATGTTATTCAGAAGGCGAGTGCCCTTTTGCGCTCCCTTTGAGGGTCAGGAAACGAGATTTGTTTAGAAAGTATTTACTCGAAAATCATGTATATTGTGCGGTTCATTGGCCAACAGATAGTTTTATGGTGCCAGCAAGAAAACAGGCAAAAGATAATGCGGAACAACTGATTTCTCTTCCAATTGATCAGAGATATGGAAGAGATGAGATGGATTATATGATAGATATAATCAAAAGATATGGGAGGACACTAACATTTTAAGAATATATGGAGAAGATGATAAACAACAATGGAATAGTTGTGTGAAATCATTTGAACATTGGGATATATATTATTTATATGAATATGCCTACTCTTTTATGTTGCATGGAGATGGGGATATTAAATTGATTTATTTTGAACATCTAGGGGAGCGGTTTTGCTATGTGGTCATGCAGAAAGATATTGCAGATTCGGAAAAATTTGCTGGAATTATTGAAAAGAAAAAATATTATGATTGGGAAACACCATATGGTTATGGGGGACCCTTGGGTGATAAAATAATATCGACGGAATCACAACGAATTTTTGCATATGAGATAAAACAATATTGTATAGAAAATGGGGTGGTTTCGCAGTTCGTTAGGTTTCACCCATTGTTGAATAATCAGAACATGTTGTCTAATGTGATAGAAAGCAGATATTTGCGAGATACCATATATATGGATGTAGATATGGATGAGAAGCAGATTTTTGCTAATTTGGATAGCAAAAATCGCAATATGGTTCGTAAGGCACAGAAAAATGATGTGATTATTGAACAAAGGGAGATAGAAGAAATAGATGATTTTATAGATATGTATAATGAAACTATGATTAAAAATCAGGCTGCTAAGTACTATATCTTTGAAAAAGAATATTTCGATTCACTGAATGAAATGAAAGACAACGTGTGTCTTTTTTATGCTATGCGAAGGAATGTACCTATTAGTGGTGCTATTATTTATTATAATTCGGAGTTTGCACATTATCATTTATCTGGAAGTAAAACGGAATTTAGAAAATATTCTCCGAGTAATCTTTTGCTATATCAAGTGGCATGTTGGGCACATAAAAAGGGGATAAAAAAATTTCATCTGGGAGGGGGTATGGCACCAGATGATTCTCTTTTTGGATTTAAAAAACAGTTCAATAGAAACGGAAGAAGCCCCTTTGCGGTGGGAAGAACAGTTTTTGATGATGCTGCATATCAGAAACTGCTGGTCTGTAGAGAAAGGATGGATCCGGGATTTGATGTAAATAATAATTTTATGATTCAGTATCGTAGATAGGAGGTATCTGTGAAAAAAATTTTAGTATTAGGAGCAACTGGTAATGTGGGGTCATACTTCACAAAATATGCATTTGAGTATTTTCGAGGAGATGAATATCAGATAGTTGCATCTGGAAAAAGACCCATAGCAAATGTATTTAAAACAATGGGGATAGAATATATATCGGCAGACATTACAAAACAGGAGGATATCCAAAAATTTCCAACCGAAGATGTTTATGCTGTGGTGTTGCTTGCAGCTGTAATTCCAGCGTATATGGAAGGCTATCATCCTCAAGAATATATTAACTCCATTATTCAAGGATCGTACAATATTTTGGAGTATTGTCGCATGAATTGCGTAAATCGAATTTTATATTCAACGACCTGTTTTGATGTATGGGAATATCCAAAGGATATGATAATTAAACCAGATATGCCTTTAAAATATAGTTATACTGGAGATCATGCGATGTATGTGATCTGTAAGAATACTGCAGTGGAAATGTTAGAGCATTATCATCAACAATATGGATTGAATACATTTGTATTTCGTTTTCCTACAGTATATTCTTATAGCACAAATCATTATATTTATCCGGGGGGGAAGAAAACATTACGTCCTTTATATAAATTAATCTTTAATGCAATGGAAGGGAAACCTCTGGAAATTTGGGGAGATAGAAATTATGCAAAAGATATGTTGTATGTAGATGACTTGAGTCAGATGTTTTGTAAGGCGATAGAAGTTCAAGGACTAGGACATGGATTTTATAATTGTGGTACCGGAATACCGGTCACATCACAACAACAGATGGAGGCTATACGAGATGTTTTTTGCCCGGTTGATATGAAGTCTGAAATAATATGTTTGCAAGACAAGCCCGCTGGAGGTGGAGTTTTGATGGATGTTCTTAATGCAAAAGAGGAACTGGGATATCAACCAGTATTTGATGTGCATAAATTGTTCGAAGAATTTAGAAAAGAAATGCAAGTAGACAGATTCTTGGAGTTGAGGGGAAGATAAGAGTTGGAAAAGAGGAATTGATATGAAAACAGTTATAATTGCAGAAGCAGGTGTAAATCATAATGGAGATATGGATATAGCCAAAAGATTGATTGATGAGGCAAAGAAGGCAGGTGCTGATTATGTGAAGTTTCAGACGGCGGTGGACTGCACATCTAAATATGCGCCGAAAGCAGAATATCAAAAGCGCGAAACAGGGGCTGATGAGACACAGTTACAGATGGCATTGAAACTCCGTTTGAAATTGGAACAGCATAGGGAGTTGTATGAGTATTGTGCTAAAAAAGGAATAAAGTATCTTTCTACAGCATTTGATATTGATAGTGTCCGTTTTTTGGATTCTTTGCAATTGCCAGTTTGGAAAATCCCATCAGGGGAAATCACCAACCTTCCTTATCTGATCGAAATTGCAAAGACGAGAAAACCGGTAATTATGTCAACTGGCATGGCTGAGATGGATGAAATTGCCGTTGCTATGAAAATATTGCGCGAATATGGAACATCAGAGATTACATTGTTACAGTGTCACACTGACTATCCGACAGCGATGGATCATGTAAACTTAAGGGCAATGAATACACTCAAACAACAATTTAATGTTCCCGTAGGGTTGTCAGATCATAGTGTAGGGATAGAGGTTCCTATTGCAGCCGTTGCAATGGGAGCAACGGTGATTGAAAAGCATTTTACTTTAGATCGTAATATGGTCGGTCCGGATCATAAGGCAAGCATCGAGCCAGACGAATTGGCTAGTTTAGTGCGTGGAATTAGGAATGTTGAGAGGGCAATGGGAGATGGTGTGAAAAAATGCTCAGAGGCTGAACGTCCGAATATCATTGTGGCAAGAAAGAGCATTGTGGCGAAAAGAGATATAAAACAAGGTGAGGTGTTCACAGAAGAAAACATTACTACGAAGAGACCTGGAAATGGTGTGTCACCTATGAAATGGTATGAGGTACTGGGAACTAAAGCTGTTAGAGATTTTGGAGAGGATGAACTTATATGTCTCAAGTAAAAATATCTGTTGTAAGTGGAAGCCGTGCAGAATTTGGGCAATTGTTACCCTTATTATTAAAACTCCAAAAGGATAATTATTTTGATTTGGATTTTGTTGTGACAGGATCTCATTTATGGTCAGTTAGTGGTTATACATTAGGGGAAGTGAAAAATTACCCATTAAAAATTTCTGAACAAATTGAGATACCGAACATTGAGGATAATACACCTGATGGCATAGGAAAACAAATAGGGGCGATCATTCAGTTGTTTACAGAGTATTATTGTAATAACAGACCGGATATTTTGATCGTGACAGGAGATAGATATGAAATGTTTGGGGTAGGGGTTGCTGCTTGTACTTTACAGATACCTATGGTTCATTTATGCGGAGGAAGTGTAACAACAGGCGCTATTGATGATGTATATCGTCATTCTTTGACCAAGATGAGCCAGTTTCATTTTGTTACATGTGAAGTGTATAGGAGAAGGGTTATTCAGTTAGGAGAATCCCCTGAAAATGTATATAATGTAGGATCATTGGCAATTGAAAATTGTTATAATGCTGAAAAATTAAGCGAAGAGGAAATACGAAAAGATATAGGTATGCCGCAAAGGGGAAAATATTGTGTTGTTACATATCATCCAGTTACAATGGAAGGGGGACATGAAGAGGATGAGATAGAAGCATTAATACAAGCATTGGATAGTTTCACAGAATATATGTACATTATAACACTTGCTAACGTAGATGCGGGGGGGAATAAAATTAATGATTTGTGGCGTGAAGCAGCAAAAGAACATAAAAATTTTTATGTTGTTCCTTCACTTGGGGTGAAAAGATATCTGTCAGCTCTTAAGTACGCAGAAATGATGATAGGAAACTCTTCTAGTGGGACAACAGAAGGACCTGCTTTGCATATTCCAACAGTAGATATTGGTGATCGACAACAGGGAAGATATTTTGCGGAAAGTGTTGTGCATTGTGACAGTAATAAGGGAAGCATTCAAAATGCAATTCGATACGCGGGAAGTAGTGAGTTTAGAGAAAAAGTGAAGCAGGTGCAAAATCCATTTGGCGATGGAACAACATCTCAACAGATGGTGCATTTATTGAAACAAATTACGTCAAAATCAATTGATGTGAAAAAAACGTTTTATGATATTGATATAGGGGATGATATATGAGAAACATTGCTATTATTCCAGCCCGAAGTGGTTCAAAAGGACTAAAGGATAAAAACATAAAAGAATTAAATGGTTTACCAATGATCGCATATTCTATTAAAGCAGCCGAGAAATCTCGTGTGTTTGATGAAATCATGGTAAGTACGGATAGTGAACATTACAGAGATGTTGCTATAGAAGTTGGTGCAAATGTGCCTTTCCTGCGTAGCCATGAGACAAGCACTGACGTTGCGGGCAGTTGGGATGTGGTTAAAGAAGTACTACTGAATTACTATAATATGGGAGAGAGATTTGATACCATATGCTTGTTACAACCCACATCACCACTGAGGCGGACGGAAGATATTATAGGTGCGTATCGATTGTTGGAACAAAAACACGCGCAGGCCATTACTTCGGTTTGTGAAATGGATCATTCTCCGTTGTGGACGATGTGTTTAGATGAGACGTTATCTTTAAAAAAATATAGGGAAGCGTGTACCAATAGCAATATGCCGAGGCAAAATCTACCGACATATTACCGTATAAATGGAGCATTATACATACGGAAGATTGCATATATCAACAATGATATACAACTTCTGGATGAAATGGAGTATGCCTATATAATGCCAAGGGAATACAGTATTGATATTGATACAGAGGAAGATTTTGAAATGGCAGATTTTTATTTGCGGAAGAGATAGGGCAAGGGCGACAGCAGTGAAAATATTATTGTACGATTGGAATCAGAGAACAACCTATGTCAACAGAGAGGATATACATGACGCGTTCCGGCAATCAGGAATAGCGTTTGATACGTTTCTGTTTGATTTTGAACAAGAGAATATAGAGGAACTTGTGTCATTTTTTGCAGAATTATCGGCTGATGCATATGATTTCTGCTTTTCCATCAATTATTTTCCGGAGTTATCGGAGTTGTGTCATATCAAAGGGCTAAAATACATTGCATGGGGCTATGATTGCCCTTTTAATGTGCGCAACATAGAAAAGACATTGGGAAATCCCAATAATTATGTATTCTGCTTTGACCGTGTGCAGGCGGAAACATATCAAAAACAGGGATTTGATACGGTGTATTATTTGCCGTTGGGAGTGAATGCCAAGCGTTATAAAAAGATGATTCCGTCTGCGGCACAGAGGCAGAAATATAAAGCACAGATTAGTTTTATTGGAAGTTTGTATGAGGGGAAATACCCGGCTGTGGCAGAAATCTGTACGCCATATGCAAAGGGGTATATGGATGCGGTGATCAACGCACAACAGCAGTTGTATGGGGCATACATTTTAAATGATGTTATTGACGAGCGGTTTATAGAAGACTTGAATGTGCATTTTAAAGAATTGCAGGGAGACACACAGTTTCGGTTAAGCAAGGCAGAACTGGTTCATCTTTTGGATCAGGAAACCAGCAGACGGGAGCGGTTGGTACTGCTGAATCTCCTTGGCATGCGCTTTGATACAAAATTATACTCTACACAGGAGTATGCGATGCTCCGAGGAGTGAAATGTTGTGGGAAAGTGAATTACTACAAAGAAATGCCTTATGTTTTTGCTTTATCGGATATTAATTTGAATATCAGTGTGAAAGGGATCCAGTCGGGAATGCCACAGAGAGCATTGGATGTTATGGCGAGCGGAGGTTTTCTGCTTTCCAACTATCAGCCGGAATTGGTTGAATACTTTTCTTATGGAGAAGATATGGTGGTTTATGAGAGCATGGAAGATGCCGTGGAAAAATGTCGATTCTACCTGGAAAATGATGATCTTCGCAAAGAGATCGCGCAGAGAGGAAGGCGGCGCGTTTTGGAAGAACATAACCTGCCCAATAAAGTGCGAGAGATGATGCGAACTGCTGGGATTATATAGAGCTGGGAGAGTGCGGACGGTGGAATTAACGTTTTCAATTTTTACAAGTATCACTTGCGAAAATTAGTTCTTGTAAAAATGCTTTGAAGGATGCTATAATCCAGTCAAAGCATTTTTTCTATTATTCTTAAATGTTCATTAATCAACAAAGTGTTCAGAAATTCATGCTTTAAATCACAGCAACAATTTAATTTAGAGCAGGGGTTTCAGACGAAGAACTTCTGCAAGGTGCAAAGGCACAGAAGAGAGTTTGTATGTTGGGGAACAGAGAGTACAAAAGTGACGTATTTAGTATGCTGATGGAGGGCAAGGAGCGTGCATTGCGGTTATATAATATGAGAAAATATGATTGTGGGGGAGAAAAAGTATCATTTGCGAGAAAAAGTTCTTGCATATGCTAATTGCAGAGCGTATTATCAGTGATACAAAAGAACTTGAAAGGAGAAGGGGTTATGACAAATGAAGAATTGCTAGTTTTTGCCCCTTTTTTCCACCTTGTCAACTTCCGCATTAGAGTGGTATACTCCTATCAAAGCATTGTTTATGCGAACTGAAAGTGAGGATGGCATGGATTACACAATTAACACAGCCCAAGAGAAGGTACTGATAGAAAAAGCCTCTCAGCAATTGAATGATCGTTTGATTGACGAACTTGTAGCAATCCGAAAAGAGATGGATTTGACACAGCAGGACATTTCTGACAAAACAGGAATCAATCGAGCTAATGTGGCACGCATTGAAAACAAGAAGCATATCACTTCCATGGAAGTACTTGTCAAATATGCAAACTGTCTCGACAAGGATATACGAGTTAGTTTGGTGGATCGTCAATAAAAAACGGCGGATTTGGGATAACCTGAATTCGTCGTTTTTTCTATTACACAAGTATAATTCCCAGCAAAAAGCATAACTGTGCCACGAGATTCGTGCATTGCTCGATCCAGTTGCTTTTGACATCGGTTTTCATATAAGGATCTTTTTTTCTTTCATTATGCATATTGAAAACCGCATCATTTTATTCGTTTATACCTTAGCACATTTGTGGTACAATAGGAACACTTATTATGAAGGAAAGATGGGAGACATCATGGATACATTGGCAAAAGATTTTTTTGTAGAAGACTTTATTGGAGATCGTGAAGATGTGTTGCGAAGCATCGAACTGCTGCAAATGGAATTAGACAATTTCGTAAATCAGCATACCGATGAGGATTTGCAGGAGGCAGCACCGGAAGTGCAAAATGAAGTTGGCTATCTGCTCTATACACTTGGAAAAAGTTTCTATATTATAGAGGATTATGCGACGGCTGCACAGTATTTTGAGACGGGCTTAGCATTCAACTTAAATACAGAGGACGAATTTGTTATTGAGATGGTGAAGGGCTACGGCTTATCTTTACTTAACAGTGGTCAGGGGAAGGAAGGCATCGTTCTCGAGGCTGTATATGACGATTTTAGTAAATATGCCGATTTTTGCATGATTATGGGATTGGTTTATTTTGAACAGAACCAATTTGAACAGGCAGTGATCGAGTTTGCAAAGGCCACAAATGAGCGCCCGGATGCGATTGAGGGAAGCAATGCTTTTCTTTCGTATTATTATGCCGGTCAGTGTCGTGAAAAGCAGCACCGTATGGATGAAGCAAAAGAATTTTACAGAAAAGCGGGTCATTATGAGCCGGCGAAGGAGCGATTGGAGCGTATTGGATGATTTGGGTTTGATTTTTGTTTAAAACATGAAAAAGAACGTAAAAAAATCGCCCGACGTGGGTATGAACGTGTAAAAACAGATCATACCTACATCGAGCGAATGAGGAAGATGTGTAACATTCTGAAAGAAGAGAATGTTTTATAAAGCCTGATCGATCAACATTCCGGCATAGGCACTTGGGGCGTACGGCGCTACAAAAGTCTTGCCGGGATTTTTGTATTCTACGATCACCTTGTTGATATAGCGCATCGGATCAATAGAGATGCGGTTGACTTCACCGGACAACGCACTCTTAAACTGATTCAACGTGTTAAAATGCTCGGAAGCATCATTTCCTGAGATGGCAGCAGAGAACTGCTCTTGATTCAGCTGTAAATGTCTGCTTTCATTAGAGGAAATGCCAACAGCAGCAAGTGCATCAGAAAAATGATTACTGATGGCAGAAACCTCGTTTAACAGGCGGTGGCTGCCATGTAATGTGGCATATTTGCTTCCTACATCATATAACTTATTGTATGCGCTCAGTAAATTGTCAATGCCTTCTGTGATGGCAGCAGTGCTTGCCTGAAAGCCGATATGGACTGGCTTACCTGCATCAGCGGAAGTCTTATGCATTGTCACTTCAAAAGAGCGATTGATGGTAAAGGTATTTGACAAAGATGAGTGCTCCTGTCCGTTCAAACGGAAAACAGAGTTGGTTGCAGGCGTCGTAATATGTGAAATACCAAGGGTGTTGATTTCGTTCCAAGAACTTCCGGACTGAATGGAGAAAATGGATGTTTCATCTGCAGAAAGTCCGGTTTGTTTGGATTGGATGCTAAGGGCACTCTCGCCTCGGCGATTTAACTTTACTTCTGCAATCAGACCGATGTCGGACTGGTTGATCAAACGGGCGATTTTGCTCTGGACGTCAAAGTTGTTATCACCAGGATTGACATTGAACTGGAATTCATAGGAATTCGTTGGCATGTCCAAATCAAAGGAATAAGTTCCCTCTTCAAAGCTATAATCATTGCGGCGCAGATAATGACCTTCGTTGGTCTGTGGTCCGGCCAGAGAAATGACTTCCATATCGAAGCCGTTTTGTTCCTGGTCAGCATCGTTGCCTACAAAATGTACAGAAATGGTATCTTCATCAGAGGATACTGCCACTTTTTTCTTGAGCATAGATGCAATATCATCCCCGTCATCATTGAGCGCAGAAATGGCGCTTTGCAGTTGGTGTGCATTGGCCTTGATATCGATAGCAAATTCTTTGACATCCCCCGTCTGCGTAATCTTATATAGAGGGGATTCCTTGTTTGTCTTTATGATGTTGTTGTAAAGAGAGCGTAATTCACTCTTCTTATGGGAATCATAACGAGAACCCGTGGCCTTGCCATAGGTCGACAATAGATAATTGTAAGCGGCATCAATGCGTGCCATAAGACATCCCCTCCTTTCTTTCTTGAAATACGCTACAAAACAATAAGAGAAACAATCCATGTTTCTATGGCGTTCTGTAGGCAGGGTATAAAAATCCATTTATTCACTTATATTATAGTACGGAAATGCCGGCTTGTCATCCACAAAATATGGAAACTTCTTATTTATAATGCGGATATAAAGTGTTATGATCACATTACGAAGCCAAAGGAGTGATGGCGCGGATTTTTACGGAAAAAGCTTTCTGTGAAAAAACGCTTATGAAAAACAAAAAATATATTGACGGAAAAGCAAGGGCTATGGTATAGTTGTTAAGCGACGGAAGTAGGTCTTTTTTTTATGCCTAAATTTCTGGCATAGAAAAACACAAGAAAAATTTAAGTGGAGGTGGAAGTTGTGCGCACGAAAATAACATTGGCATGCACAGAATGTCAGCAGCGTAACTACAATACGACAAAAGACAAGAAAACTCATCCAGATCGTATGGAAACGAGCAAGTACTGCAAGTTCTGTAAGAAACACACTTTACACAAAGAAACCAAGTAATTGGGGTAAAGGAGAGTTGATATGGCAGACACAGAAAAGAAAAGCATGTCCCAGCGCTTTGCAGGTCTGAAGACAGAGTTCTCAAAGATCATCTGGCCGGACGGCTCATCGGTTGGGAAGCAGACGGTAGCAGTTGTTGCTACGTCAGTTGTAGTTGCATTTATCATCGTAATCCTGGATTACGTGATTCAGTATGGCGTTGATTTTCTAGTGAAATTATAATGGAGGCAGAAGTATTATGGCAGAGGCACACTGGTATGTAGTCCATACCTACTCAGGTTATGAGAATAAAGTCAAAGCGAATATTGACAAGACCATCGAGAATCGTCATTTGGAAGATCAGATTATTGAGGTTCGTGTTCCTATGCAGGATGTCACAGAATTGAAAGATGGTGTTAGAAAAACATCTTCCAAGAAGATGTTCCCGGGATATGTTCTGATCAATATGGTCATGAACGATGACACATGGTATGTGGTCAGAAATACCAGAGGCGTGACAGGGTTCGTTGGACCAGGAAGCAAGCCTGTACCACTTACAGATGCTGAAATGAGACCACTGGGGATCAAGACAGACAATGTGGTCGTTGACTTTGATGAAGGTGATACCGTTGCTGTTATCGGCGGCGTTTGGAAAGATACCGTTGGTGTTATTCAGACAATGAATCACAACAAGCAGAGCGTGACGATCAATGTAGAACTGTTCGGTCGTGAAACACCGGTCGAGATCAGTTTTGCGGATGTTAAGAAAATGAATTAAGGAGGAACAATCCAATGGCAAAGAAAATCGAAGGATATATTAAGTTGCAGATTCCTGCTGGTAAAGCTACACCTGCACCACCAGTTGGCCCTGCACTTGGACAGCATGGTGTAAACATTGTAGAGTTTACAAAGCAGTTTAACGCAAAGACAGCTGATATGGGAGATACTGTTATCCCTGTTGTTATCACTGTTTATGCAGACAGAAGTTTTAGTTTCATCACTAAGACACCGCCAGCAGCAGTTATGATCAAGAAGGCTGCTAAGATCCAGTCCGGATCAGGCGAACCGAACAAGAAAAAGGTTGCTAAGATCACAAAGGCTCAGGTAAAGGAAATTGCTGAGACAAAACTTCCTGACCTGAACGCAGCAACAGTTGAGGCTGCTATGAGCATGATCGAAGGAACAGCGCGCAGTATGGGCGTTGAAGTGACCGATTAGCACTTGGCGAGAACGAGTGATAACGAAGTTCGAGGTTAGTGCGAGGTCCTCCTAGAGATTAACGAGAGCGAGCGCGAGCGACGCTCGAGTTTAGCGATTAGGAGATTCCTTGTGAATTATATTGAATTAATGAATGAAACAGTGGGAGGGACCTCTCCCGATACTACCACAGGAGGTAAATAGAATGAAAAGAGGAAAGAAATACGTTGAGGCTGCAAAGTCATACGACAAGTCAGCTCAATTTGAAACAGCAGAAGCAATCGCTCAGGTAAAGAAGAATGCTACTGCTAAGTTTGATGAGACAATCGAGGCTCATATCAGAACCGGTTGTGACGGACGTCATGCAGAACAGCAGATCCGTGGTGCTGTAGTTTTACCACATGGTACAGGTAAGGCTGTCAAGGTTTTAGTATTCGCTAAGGGTGCTAAGGCTGATGAGGCTACTGCAGCAGGCGCAGATTTCGTTGGAGCAGATGAACTGATCCCAAGAATCCAGAACGATGGATGGTTGGACTTTGATGTAGTTGTTGCTACACCTGACATGATGGGTGTTGTAGGTCGTTTGGGACGTGTACTTGGACCTAAGGGCTTAATGCCAAACCCAAAGGCAGGAACAGTTACTATGGATGTAACCAAGGCTGTCAACGATATCAAGGCTGGTAAGATTGAGTACAGATTGGATAAGACCAATATTATCCATGTGCCAATTGGAAAAGCTTCCTTTACAGAGGAACAATTAGCGGACAACTTCCAGACCCTTATGGATGCCATTAACAAGGCTAAGCCAAGCAGTCTTAAGGGCCAGTACATTAAGAGCATTTCTTTGGCTCCTACAATGGGACCTGGCGTTAAGGTAAATGTTGCAAAAGTTGCACAGTAGTTATTGACATTCGTATAATACAATGATATAATGCGAAAGCATGTTGCCGAAGACAGTAGGTGCCGCAAGGCATAACGTATACGACCTACCGAGGACAGTCGATCGTTTTTAAACGATGTGATTATGATTTTTTGAGCCTCTTTGTCTAGCGCAGAGAGGCTTTTGTTTTGCCTGTTGGCAGGACATCAGATAAAATCTCCAAAGTCTAAGCAAGATGAAATAAAATAAGGAGGTACACGAAACGTGGCAAAAGTTGAATTAAAGCAGCCGGTCATTGACGAGATCTCAGCAAACATCAAAGACGCACAGTCTGTAGTTGTTGTTGATTATCGTGGATTGACGGTAGCAGAAGACACACAGTTACGTAAGGAATTAAGAGAAGCAGGCGTTACTTACAAGGTATACAAGAACACAATGATGAACTTTGCTTTCAAGGGAACTGACTATGAAAGCCTGGCTCCAGTGTTAGAAGGACCTAGCGCTATTGCTATTTCTACAGAAGATGCGACAGCTCCTGCACGTATCCTTGCTAAGTTTGCAAAGACAGCACCTGCACTTGAAATCAAGGCTGGTGTCGTAGAAGGTACATTCTATGATGCAAACGGAATGCAGGCAGTAGCAGCAGTTCCGTCAAGAGACGAATTGTTGTCCAAGTTACTTGGAAGTTTGCAGTCACCTATCACAAATCTGGCTAGAGTTCTTAACCAGATCGCTGAGCAGGGCGGCGAAGCACCGGCAACAGAAGAGTAATCACTTCATTAAAAAGAAATTATTAAATCAAATTTAAAACGGAGGAAATTATCATGGCAAAGATGACAACAGAAGAATTTATCGAAGCTATCAAAGAGTTAAGCGTATTAGAGTTAAATGACTTAGTAAAGGCTTGTGAAGAAGAGTTTGGCGTATCTGCAGCAGCAGGCGTTGTAGTAGCAGCAGCAGGCGGAGACGCAGCAGCAGCTGAAGAGAAGGACGAGTTCGATGTAGAACTTACAGAAGTAGGTCCTAACAAGGTTAAGGTTATCAAGGTTGTTCGTGAAGCAACTGGTCTTGGCTTGAAGGAAGCTAAGGAATTAGTTGATGGCGCTCCTAAGATCGTTAAGGAAGCAGCTGACAAGGCTACAGCAGAAGACATCAAGACTAAGTTAGAAGCAGAAGGCGCTAAGGTTACATTAAAGTAATTCCCGCCTGATGGCATAATTAGTATTGCAAGCAGAGACACCAGGGTTATTCGTGATCCTGGTGTCTTTTTGTGTGATGGGATTTTTCCGTGGGATTCCCTATTACACAAAAGGCCCTAACGTGCCAAAAATCCGCACAATGCAAAAAAATGGCAATTTGTCAAGTGAAAAGTGAAAAAAGTTCTTGCATCCTGAGAGAAATTGTTGTATAGTATAGGATGCTTTATTGTGGTGCAATGGGAATTTTATGCCCATTTTTCAATAGACTTAAAATATAAACGAGAGGTGAAACGTCAATGGAGAAAAACAGAATACGTCCAGTCAAGTCTGGAAAAAGCATGCGTATGAGTTACTCGAGACAAAAAGAGGTATTGGAGATGCCTAACCTGATTGAGATCCAAAGGGATTCTTATCAGTGGTTCCTCGATGAGGGATTAAAAGAAGTCTTCGATGATATCTCTCCGATCGCTGATTACAGCGGTCAGTTAAGCTTGGAGTTTGTTGATTTTACATTATGCAAAGATGATGTGAAATATACAATTCCACAGTGTAAGGAAAGAGACGCGACATATGCTGCTCCTTTGAAAGTAAAGGTTCGTCTTTACAACAAAGAGACCGACGAGATCAACGAGCACGAGATCTTTATGGGAGATCTGCCTTTGATGACAGAGACAGGTACCTTTGTGATCAATGGTGCAGAGCGTGTCATCGTCAGCCAGTTAGTTCGTTCCCCGGGAATCTATTATGCAATCGGACACGACAAGGTAGGTAAAGAATTGTATTCTTGTACCGTGATCCCGAATCGTGGTGCTTGGCTCGAGTATGAGACAGACTCTAATGACGTTTTCTATGTTCGTGTTGATAGAACCAGAAAAGTGCCGATCTCTGTATTGATCCGTGCACTTGGTGTTGGTACCAACCAGCAGATCATCGATCTGTTCGGTGAGGAGCCAAAACTCCTTGCATCTTTTGGCAAGGATCCATCTATTACGGAAAAAGAACCAAACGGTTCTTACGAAGGCGGTCTTTTGGAATTATACCGCAAGATCCGTCCGGGCGAACCGCTTACCGTGGAAAGTGCAGAAAGCCTGATTTCTGCTATGTTCTTTGACCCAAGACGTTATGACCTTGCAAAGGTAGGACGTTACAAGTTCAACAAGAAATTAGCACTCCGCAACCGTATCAACGGACAGATTCTCGCAGAGGACGTAGTGGACGAGACTACAGGCGAGATTCTTGCAGAGGCAGGTAAGGTCGTAAACCGCGAACTGGCAGATGCTATCCAGAATGCAGCCGTACCATATGTATGGGTACAGGCTGAGGAGAGAAATGTCAAAGTCCTTTCCAATATGATGGTAGATATCAGCAATTATGTTGACTTCGATACCAAGGCATTGGGCGTAAACGAACTCGTTTACTATCCGGTTTTGGCACAGATCTTAGAAGAGAATGAGACAGCAGAAGACCTTGCTGATGCAATCAAGAAGAATATCCATGACCTGATCCCGAAGCATATTACAAGAGAGGATATCTTTGCATCCATCAACTACAATATGCACTTAGAGTATGGCGTTGGTCATGATGACGATATCGACCATTTGGGCAACCGTCGTATCCGCGCGGTCGGCGAATTGTTACAGAACCAGTATCGTATCGGTCTTTCCCGTCTGGAAAGAGTGGTACGTGAACGTATGACAACACAGGATCTGGAAGGCATTTCACCACAGAGCCTGATCAACATCAAGCCGGTAACGGCAGCAGTGAAGGAGTTCTTCGGATCTTCCCAGTTGTCACAGTTCATGGATCAGAACAACCCACTTGGCGAGTTGACCCACAAGAGACGTTTATCCGCATTGGGACCTGGTGGTCTGTCAAGAGACCGTGCCGGATTCGAGGTTCGAGACGTACACTATTCTCACTACGGTAGAATGTGCCCTATCGAGACCCCTGAAGGACCAAACATCGGTTTGATCAACTCTCTGGCTAGTTATGCACGTATCAACGAGTATGGTTTCATCGAGGCACCATATCGTAAGATCGACAAGAGCGACCCACAGAATCCGCGTGTTACGGATGAAGTTGTATATATGACAGCAGACGAAGAAGACAATTACCATGTAGCACAGGCGAACGAGAAACTGGATGAGGAAGGACATTTTGTACGTAATTCCGTTTCCGGTCGTTTCCGCGAGGAGACCCAGGAGTACGATAAGCTCATGTTTGATTACATGGACGTATCTCCTAAGATGGTATTCTCTGTCGCTACAGCATTGATCCCGTTCCTGCAGAACGATGATGCTAACCGTGCGCTGATGGGATCCAACATGCAGCGTCAGGCAGTGCCACTTCTTACTACAGAAGCACCTGTTGTCGGAACCGGTATGGAGCCAAAGGCAGCAGTCGATTCCGGTGTCTGCGTTGTTGCAAAGCACGCAGGTGTGGTAGAGCGTTCTGAGTCCAATCGCATCATCATCCGCACAGAAGATGGTGACAAGGATGAGTATATCCTGACAAAGTTCTCTCGAAGCAACCAGTCAAACTGCTACAACCAGCGTCCGATCGTATTCAAGGGCGATCATGTCGAAGAAGGCGAGGTTATCGCAGACGGACCTTCTACATCCAAGGGCGAACTTGCACTTGGTAAGAACCCTCTGATTGGTTTCATGACTTGGGAAGGTTACAACTACGAGGATGCGGTTCTTCTTTCAGAGAGATTGGTACAGGATGATGTTTACACATCTATCCATATGGAAGAATACGAAGTAGAAGCCAGAGATACCAAACTTGGACCGGAAGAGATCACAAGAGACGTTCCGGGTGTCGGTGATGACGCACTCAAGGATCTGGATGAAAATGGTATCATCCGTATCGGTGCAGAAGTCCGTGCCGGAGATATCCTGGTCGGAAAGGTTACTCCAAAGGGAGAGACAGAACTGACCGCAGAGGAAAGATTGCTCCGTGCCATCTTTGGTGAAAAAGCAAGAGAAGTCCGCGATACATCCCTTAAGGTGCCACACGGCGAATACGGTATTATCGTAGATGCCAAGGTATTTACCCGTGAAAACGGTGATGAACTGTCACCGGGCGTAAACAAGGCAGTCCGCATCTATATCGCACAGAAGAGAAAGATCTCTGTCGGTGATAAGATGGCTGGTCGTCATGGTAACAAGGGTGTCGTTTCCCGCGTGCTTCCTGTAGAAGATATGCCATTCTTGCCAAACGGTCGTCCGCTTGACATCGTGCTGAACCCACTGGGTGTACCTTCTCGTATGAATATCGGTCAGGTCCTGGAGATCCATCTTAGCCTTGCAGCAAAGGCACTGGGCTTCAATATCGAGACACCGGTATTTGATGGCGCAAAGGAAATCGATATTCAGGATACTTTGGAACTTTCCAACGACTATGTAAACATGGAGTGGGATGAGTTCGAAGCAAAATATAAAGATCAGTTGCGTGATGATGTCATGCAGTATTTATCTGATAACAGAGAACACAGAGAACTGTGGAAGGGCGTTAAGTTAGGACGCGACGGAAAGGTACAGTTGCGTGATGGACGTACAGGTGAGGAATTTGATTCACCGGTAACCATCGGACACATGCATTACCTGAAGTTGCACCACTTGGTAGACGATAAGATCCATGCTCGTTCTACCGGTCCTTACTCATTGGTTACACAGCAGCCACTTGGTGGTAAGGCACAGTTCGGTGGACAGCGTTTCGGAGAAATGGAAGTTTGGGCACTCGAGGCTTATGGTGCCTCTTACACATTGCAGGAGATCCTGACAATGAAGTCCGATGACGTTGTAGGACGTGTTAAGACATATGAAGCCATTATCAAGGGCGAGAATATCCCTGAACCGGGTATTCCAGAGTCATTCAAGGTACTCCTCAAGGAATTACAGGCTCTGGGTCTGGATGTCAAAGTCTTAGACGAAGACAGAAACGAAGTACAGTTGATGGAGACCAGCGAATATGGCAATACAGACATCAATGCTATCATTGCCGGAGATAAGAACTTCGCATTTGAAAGCAGCGAATCTTTTGCAAAGAGTGGATTTACCAAGCAGGAATTCGATGCAGACAGCGAAGAGTTAGTCAACATTGAGGATGAGGAAGAAGAGCCGGATATGGATGCTTTTTCTGATGATTTCGATGGAGACGATCTTGGCGACGAATAGTAAGAAGGGAGATTAGCAATGCCAGAAGCAATGAATAAAGAAGCAACAAATCAGCCAATAGAATTTGATGCAATTCAGATTGGCTTGGCATCACCGGAAAAGATCAGAGAGTGGTCCAGAGGCGAAGTAAAGAAGCCTGAGACGATCAACTACAGAACTTTGAAGCCGGAAAAGGACGGATTATTCTGTGAAAAGATCTTCGGACCGAGCAAGGACTGGGAATGCCATTGTGGTAAATACAAGAAGATTCGCTATAAGGGCGTAGTCTGCGACCGTTGTGGTGTTGAGATCACAAAGGCAAGTGTTCGTAGAGAGCGTATGGGACATATCGAACTGGCAGCTCCTGTATCTCATATCTGGTACTTCAAGGGTATCCCATCCCGTATGGGACTGATCCTTGATCTGTCACCAAGAACACTGGAAAAGGTATTGTATTTTGCATCTTATATCGTACTTGATGCAGGAGACACACCTCTTATGTATAAACAGGTATTGTCAGAGCAGGAATATCAGGATGCCAGAGAACAGTACGGCTCAACCTTCAAGGTGGGCATGGGTGCTGAGGCGATCCAGAAATTGCTCCGCGATATCGATCTGGAAAAAGATGCGGCTGAACTGAAAGCAGAACTCAAGACTGCTACCGGTCAGAAGCGCGCCAGAGTCATCAAGAGACTGGAAGTTGTAGAAGCATTCCGCGAGTCAGGCAACAAGCCGGAGTGGATGATCCTTACCGTTATCCCGGTTATCCCACCGGATCTTCGTCCGATGGTACAGTTGGATGGTGGACGTTTCGCGACATCCGATCTGAACGACTTGTATCGTCGTATCATTAACCGTAACAACCGTTTGAGAAGACTGCTTGAACTGGGCGCGCCAGACATCATCGTTCGTAATGAAAAGCGTATGTTACAGGAAGCGGTTGACGGACTGATCGACAATGGTCGTAGAGGCCGTCCGGTTACAGGCCCTGGAAACAGAGCCCTCAAGTCTTTGTCAGATATGTTAAAGGGTAAATCAGGACGTTTCCGTCAGAACCTGCTCGGAAAGCGTGTTGACTATTCTGGACGTTCCGTTATCGTCGTAGGACCGGAACTTAAGATTTATCAGTGTGGTCTTCCGAAAGAGATGGCGATCGAACTTTTCAAGCCTTTCGTTATGAAAGAGTTGGTTGCTAACGGAACTGCACACAACATCAAGAATGCAAAGAAGATGGTCGAGAAGTTACAGCCAGAGGTCTGGGATGTACTCGAGGAAGTGATCAAAGAGCACCCGGTTATGTTAAACCGTGCTCCTACACTGCATAGACTTGGTATTCAGGCGTTTGAGCCAATCCTTGTAGAAGGCAAGGCAATCAAGTTACATCCACTGGTATGTACTGCATTCAACGCCGATTTCGATGGTGACCAGATGGCTGTCCATCTTCCACTTACTGCAGAGGCACAGGCAGAATGTCGTTTCATGCTCCTGTCTCCGAACAACCTGCTGAAACCATCTGATGGTGGTCCGGTAGCCGTTCCTTCACAGGATATGGTACTTGGTATCTACTATCTGACCATGGATCGTCTGGCAGATCATTCCAAGGAAGAGGGCATTACGACTGTTTCTGATAAGGTATATACTGACGCAGAGGACATCAAGGCAGACATTAATGCAGATGTCATCGACATTGATGATATGATCCATTTTGAGGATGTGACAGACGGTAACCGTCATGTCATCTGTAGAGCAAGAGACATACTTGGACATTATTACCCAAGTATGAACCAGGCACTGTTGGCATATGAAAATAAAGAGATCACATTGCATCAGGTCATTTACGTTCATAAGAGCGTGACACTTGCAGACGGAAGCGTTGTAGAAGGCAATGTAAAGACAACCTTGGGTCGTTTGATCTTTAATGAGATCATTCCACAGGATCTGGGATTTGTTGACCGCAGCAAGCCGGAAAATGCACTCCGTTATGAGATTGAGTTCCATGTTGGTAAGAAGGGATTAAAGCAGATCCTGGAAAAGGTTATCAATACACATGGAGCAACCAAGACGGCAGAAGTATTGGATGATATCAAGGCTATGGGTTACAAGTACTCTACAAGAGCAGCCATGACCGTATCTATTTCCGATATGACCGTGCCGCCACAGAAGCCACAGATGATCGCTGATACAGAAAAGACAGTTGACCGTATCACGATGAAATATAAGAGAGGTCTTTTGACAGAGGAAGAACGTTACAGAGACGTTGTTGAGACATGGAAAAAGACTGATGATGAGTTGACAGAAGCCCTGCTTTCCGGATTGGATAAGTACAACAACATCTTTATGATGGCTGATTCCGGAGCCCGTGGTTCTGACAAGCAGATCAAACAGCTTGCCGGTATGCGTGGTTTGATGGCTGATACAACCGGTCGTACGATCGAACTTCCTATCAAGTCAAACTTCCGTGAAGGTCTGGACGTATTGGAGTACTTCATGTCAGCGCATGGTGCTAGAAAGGGTATGTCCGATACAGCCCTTCGTACCGCCGATTCCGGATACCTGACCAGACGTATGGTTGACGTATCACAGGAACTTATCGTTCGTGAATCTGATTGTAATGCCGGAAAAGATCGTGAGATCCCTGGTACTTACATCACAGCATTCATGGATGGTCGTGAAGAGATCGAGAGTCTGGAAGAACGTATCACAGGCAGATTTTCGTGCGAGACGATCTGCGATGCTGATGGCAATGTGCTCGTTAAGGCAAACCACATGATCACACCAAAGCGTGCACATGCGATCGTTACAGTTGGTGTGGATGAGAACGGAAAAGAGATCACACGCGTGAAGATCCGTAACATCCTTACCTGCCGTTCACATGTCGGCGTTTGTGCTAAGTGTTACGGTGCCAACATGGCAACCGGTCAGGCAGTACAGGTCGGTGAGGCAATCGGTATCATCGCAGCACAGTCTATCGGTGAACCTGGTACACAGCTTACCATGAGAACCTTCCATAGTGGTGGTGTTGCCGGAAACGATATCACACAGGGTCTTCCTCGTGTCGAAGAATTGTTTGAGGCAAGAAAGCCAAAGGGACTTGCAATCATCACAGAATTTGCCGGTACAGCAGAGATCAAAGATACGAAGAAGAAGCGTGAAGTTATCGTTACCAATAAGGAGACCGGAGAAAGCAAGGCTTATCTGATCCCTTATGGTTCACGTATCAAGATCGTAGACGGACAGGAACTGGAAGCCGGTGACGAACTGACAGAAGGTTCTATCAACCCACATGATCTCTTAAAGATCAAGGGCGTGCGTGCCGTTCAGGATTACATGCTTCAGGAAGTACAGCGTGTATATCGCTTACAGGGTGTTGAAATCAGTGATAAGCATATCGAAGTTATCGTGCGTCAGATGTTAAAGAAGGTACGCATCGAGAACAACGGTGATTCTGAGTTCTTACCGGGAACACTTGTTGATGTTCTTGACTTTGAAGAAATGAATGAGAAACTTGCAGAAGAAGGCAAGGAAGTGGCAGAAGGAAAGCAGGTACTGCTCGGTATCACAAAGGCTTCCCTTGCAACCAACTCCTTCTTGTCAGCAGCATCCTTCCAGGAGACAACAAAGGTTCTGACAGAAGCAGCCATCAAGGGCAAGATCGACCCATTGATCGGTCTGAAGGAAAATGTCATCCTTGGTAAGTTGATCCCAGCCGGAACAGGTATGAAACGTTATGGCAACATCAAGTTGAATACCGATTACAATCAGGAGATCGAAGAACAGACAGAAGACTTCGGAGATCTTTATGATGATACGCCGGTCGAAGAAGCCGAGGCAGAAACAGAAGCAGAAGATACTGTTTCTATCGACTAAGGATAATAAATCATAATACAAGGCACCACGGAAAACAGATCATGCTTTCCGTGGTGCTTTTTGCTTGAGAAATCTCTTGACAGATGACGAGAATGTTTATATAATATTTTAGCGTGCATAAAACTGTGCACACTTATAAACTATACTACAGGAGGTGAAAATAATGCCAACATTTAACCAGTTAGTAAGAAAGGGACGTCAGACATCTGTAAAGAAGTCTACAGCACCAGCTCTTCAGAGAGGTTACAATTCTCTTAAGAAGAAGCCTACTGAGACATCTTCTCCACAGAAGCGTGGTGTATGTACAGCTGTTAAGACAGCTACCCCTAAGAAGCCTAACTCAGCGCTGAGAAAGATCGCCAGAGTTCGTCTTTCAAACGGAATCGAAGTAACATCTTACATTCCGGGTGAAGGTCACAACTTGCAGGAGCATAGCGTTGTATTGATTCGTGGTGGTAGAGTAAAGGATTTACCTGGTACTCGTTATCACGTAATCAGAGGTACACTTGATACAGCAGGTGTAGCTAACAGAAAGCAGGGTCGTTCTAAGTATGGTGCTAAGAGACCAAAGGACGCTAAATAAGACCTAGCAGACAATTGTATTTTCACAAAGAAATATGGTTAGTGTTGAAATTTATTTTCATTTGTCAGAATAAATTTAGCACGAACACATAACATGTGAGTACCGTTGAATTAATCGAAAAAATAATATGATTAAGGAGGGAAGTAACGTGCCACGTAAAGGACATACTCAAAAAAGAGACGTTTTGGCGGATCCAATTTACAATAGCAAGGTAGTAACCAAGCTTGTCAATAACGTCATGTTAGATGGTAAGAAAGGTGTTGCCCAGAAGATTGTATACGGCGCATTTGCCAGAGTAGAAGAAAAAGCAGGAAAGCCTGCTCTTGAGGTATTCGAAGAAGCCATGAATAACGTTATGCCTGTACTTGAGGTAAAGGCTAGACGTATTGGTGGTGCAACATACCAGGTACCGATCGAAGTAAGACCAGACCGTCGTCAGGCGCTCGGACTTCGTTGGTTGACTATGTTCTCTCGTAAGAGAAGCGAGAAGACTATGGAAGAAAGACTCGCAAACGAGATCTTAGATGCAGCAAACAATACTGGTGCATCTGTTAAGAGAAAAGAAGATATGCACAAGATGGCAGAAGCAAACAAGGCTTTCGCACACTACAGATTCTAGTAGTTACTTATTACTTGTGTACAATAATATTAGGAGGAAAAAATCTTGGCTGGAAGACAATATCCACTGGATAGAACCAGAAATATTGGTATCATGGCTCATATCGATGCTGGTAAGACCACATTGACAGAGCGTATCCTTTATTATACTGGTGTAAACTACAAGATTGGTGAGACTCATGACGGTGCATCTACGATGGACTGGATGGAGCAGGAAAAAGAGCGTGGTATCACAATCACATCTGCTGCAACCACATGTCACTGGACACTTGAGGATCATCATAAGCCAAAGGCTGGTGCATTGGAGCATCGTATCAATATCATCGATACCCCGGGACACGTTGACTTTACTGTAGAAGTAGAGCGTTCACTTCGTGTACTGGACGGTGCCGTAGGTGTATTTGATGCTAAGGCCGGTGTTGAGCCGCAGTCAGAAAACGTATGGCGTCAGGCTGACACTTACAATGTACCTCGTATGGCATTTATCAACAAGATGGATAAGATGGGTGCAGACTTCTTCATGTCAGTACAGACTATCATTGATCGTCTTGGCAAGAATGCGATCCCGGTACAGATTCCAATCGGAGCAGAGGATGACTTCAAGGGTCTGATCGATCTGTTCGAGATGGATGCTTACTATTACAATGACGACAAGGGTGAAGACATTGAAATCAAAGAGATCCCGGATGATTTGAAGGATCTTGCTGATGAATGGCATACCAACCTTGTTGAAAAGATCTGTGACCTTGATGATGATCTGATGATGATCTACTTAGAGGGTGAAGAACCATCTGTAGAAGATATGAAGAAGGCACTTCGTAAGGCTACGATCGCATGTGAAGCAGTACCTGTTTACTGTGGATCAGCATACAAGAACAAGGGTGTTCAGAAGTTATTGGACGGCGTTATTGAGTACATGCCGGCTCCAACAGACATTCCTGACATCAAGGGTACTGACTTAGAAGGCAACGAGATCACAAAGCCATCATCTGATGATGAGCCATTTGCTGCTCTTGCATTCAAGATCATGACAGACCCATTCGTAGGAAAACTTGCATTCTTCCGTGTTTACTCAGGAACATTGAACTCAGGTTCTTATATCCTGAATGCAACAAAGGATAAGAAGGAACGTGTTGGACGTATCCTTCAGATGCATGCTAACAGCAGAACTGAGATTGACAAGGTTTACTCCGGAGATATCGCAGCAGCTGTTGGTCTTAAGATCACAACAACAGGTGATACAATCTGTGATGAGCAGCATCCGGTTATTCTGGAGTCCATGGAATTCCCAGAACCTGTTATTGAGTTGGCTATTGAGCCTAAGACAAAGAATGATCAGGGTAAGATGGGCGAAGCTCTTGCAAAACTTGCAGAAGAAGATCCTACTTTCCGTGCTCATACAAACCAGGAAACAGGACAGACAATCATCGCCGGAATGGGCGAACTTCACTTGGAAGTTATCGTAGATCGTCTGCTTCGTGAATTCAAGGTAGAAGCAAATGTTGGTGCACCTCAGGTAGCATACAAGGAAACAATCACCAAGCCTGTTGATATCGACAGCAAGTACGCTAAGCAGTCCGGTGGTCGTGGACAGTATGGTCACTGTAAGGTTAAGTTCGAGCCAATGGATCCAAACGGAGAAGAGACATTCAAGTTCGAATCTACCGTTGTTGGTGGTGCTATTCCTAAGGAATACATCCCGGCAGTTGGAGAAGGTATCGAAGAAGCAGCACAGGCTGGTATCTTAGCAGGATTCCCTGTAATCGGTATTTCTGCTAACGTATACGATGGTTCTTACCATGAAGTCGATTCTTCCGAAATGGCATTCCACATCGCTGGTTCTATGGCATTCAAGGATGCTATGAAGCAGGGCGGTGCAGTTCTTCTTGAGCCGATTATGAAGGTTGAAGTTACTATGCCGGAAGAATACATGGGTGATGTTATCGGAAGTCTGAACGCTAAGCGTGGTCAGATCGAAGGTATGGATGACCTCGGCGGCGGTAAGATCGTACGTGCATTTGTTCCGCTTTCAGAGATGTTCGGTTACTCTACAGAACTTCGTTCTTCTACTCAGGGACGTGGAAATTACTCTATGTTCTTTGATAGATATGAGCCGGCTCCAAAGAGCGTTATGGACAAGGTTATCAGTGAGCATGCTAACTAATATTATTTCTTCGGAAATAGTTGAAAAAACCATCATTTCCATATATAATTGGAAATAGTTGAATTAAGAAATGACATCCCAAAGGATGTAAATTTAAGGAGGAAATTAAAATGGCAAAGGCTAAATTTGACAGAAGCAAACCACATTGTAACATCGGTACAATCGGACACGTTGACCACGGTAAAACAACTCTTACCGCTGCAATCACAAAGGTTCTTTCTGAAAGAGTAGAAGGTAACGCAAAGGTTGACTTCGAGAACATCGATAAGGCTCCAGAAGAGAGAGAAAGAGGTATCACTATCTCTACTGCTCACGTTGAGTATCAGACAGAGAAGAGACATTATGCACACGTTGACTGCCCAGGACATGCTGACTACGTTAAGAACATGATCACTGGTGCTGCTCAGATGGACGGCGCTATCCTTGTAGTAGCTGCTACTGATGGTGTTATGGCTCAGACAAAGGAGCATATCCTTCTTTCTCGTCAGGTAGGTGTACCTTACATCGTAGTATTCATGAACAAGTGCGATATGGTAGACGACGAAGAATTATTAGAGTTAGTTGAGATGGAAATCACAGAGCAGTTAGAGGAATATGACTTCACAGACTGCCCAATCGTTAAGGGTTCTGCTCTTAAGGCTCTTGAAGATCCAATGGGACCTTGGGGCGACAAGATCATGGAACTTATGGATACTGTTGATTCTTATATCCCAGATCCACAGCGTGATACAGACAAGCCATTCCTTATGCCAGTAGAGGACGTATTCACAATCACAGGTCGTGGTACTGTTGCAACTGGTAGAGTAGAGCGTGGTACACTTCATCTTAACGACGAAGTTGAAATCATCGGTATCAAGGAAGACGTTCAGAAGACTGTTATTACTGGTATCGAAATGTTCCGTAAGCTTCTTGATGAGGCTCAGGCTGGTGATAACATCGGTGCCCTCCTTCGTGGTATTAACCGTGACCAGATCCAGAGAGGACAGGTTCTTGCTAAGCCAGGTTCTGTAACTTGCCATACAAAGTTCACAGCACAGGTTTACGTTTTGACAAAGGATGAAGGTGGTCGTCATACACCTTTCTTCAACAACTATCGTCCACAGTTCTACTTCAGAACAACTGACGTAACTGGTGTATGTAACCTTCCAGAAGGAACAGAAATGTGTATGCCTGGAGATAACGTAGAGATGACAATCGAATTGATTCATCCAATCGCTATGGAGCAGGGTCTTACATTCGCTATCCGTGAAGGTGGACGTACTGTTGGATCAGGACGTGTTGCTACAATCATCGAGTAATCAAATACTTTAAGAGTATCAATTGACTTGATTGGCTCAACCCTTTGTTGACAAGGGGTTGAGCCTTTTTATGTGCGTTCGGCGAAGCCGACGCATGGGCTTAAGTCATTCTTGTGGACTTGCTGTGGGCTTATTTTATCCTTTGGACTTACGACTTTGAACCTTGTGTTCTGTGGTTGTGGGCCCTTTTCTGGCTTATCTGAGGTTTCAGATGCACCGGCAGTTACTGTTTCCAACTTGTGCTGGCTCTGCATCATATCCACCACTTCCTGATGCTTGTTTGGATACAGGTGGGAGTAGGTGCTTAAAGTAGTTTGTACCTTTTCGTGTCCTAACCGTTCCGATATGAGCAGTGGTGCGCATCCCAAGTTGATAAGATAGCTGGCGTGAGTTTCACGTTCTAAAGGATACTTCTAGAACACACAACAGTTTATCAATACAACCGGCTTATCTGTAAAAACGATGAAAGGACAAAAATGCTATGAAACTTATATATGCTACATATAATCAATACTGCAATAGTATTGATATAACCACCTTTGATAATATGATTTTACGCATTGACTGTAATAAGGCAGAGGATGGTTTAAAGACCACACCAAATTCACAATGTGCATTGAATGCACTTGCTATTGACAATCCTGTGGAATATGCTCGATTGGCTTTAGCGGGTGAGTTGCAGGCATGGGTGGATGCTGAGGATTGTTTAGATGTGTGGTAAATTAACAGTGAAAATTTCAGATGAATTAAGGATGAATATGTGGTAGAATAACGCATATGGTAGCCTTGTTCAAAAGACCATGTGGAGTGTATTTCTGTGGAGAAAACGATTGAACGGATGAAGGAGTAAGTACAGAATGGAAGAGGTTATTAGAAAATATTTTCAGTGCTGGCTGGATAAAGATATTGATGCTGTAAAGGGGATTTTTAGCGACGATATTATTTACAGCGAGTGTTATGGTCCGGTGTATAAAGGAATTGGACAGATAATCAGATGGTTTGAGGATTGGAACCGGAAAGGTACTGTTTTGCAGTGGGATATAAAACGTGTGGTTGTTTCTGGGAATACGGCTGTTGTGGAATGGTTTTTCCAGTGTGACTACGAGGGCAATGTGGATGGCTTTGATGGAGTGACCGTTGCTGAGTTTGATGCGGATATGAAGATTTGTGATTTGAAGGAGTTTCAGTCGAAGACAGAGCATTATTATCCGTATGAGAATGAGTAAATTCCTATGTAAAAGGGAGCGAGAATGTGAAAGAATTTGAGAATTTAGTTAGTATTAAGGAATTACAGCAACAGATTAATGCATCTAAGTTTTTTAGCATGTTTTTAAGCAAAGAGCAGCGAAAACAAAAGATATTGAAGAGCAATTGAACAGTTTGCTTAACCAAATGAGGTTGTTTTCTGAAAGATTTTCGCCATTGGGATGGTGTATGTATGATAGTATGAGTATGCCTCTGATTGAAAAAACTAATCAGGTTTATGAGACAGAGGGAGCAGAAGTTGCTGAGTGTGTTTTAATAGACTATTACAAAGGGGAAGCAAAAGATAGGATACACCAAATACACCATAAGTCAAAAGAGTTGCTGTTACGTTACGAACAGATTAAAAATGCATTACTACTGTATATTTTCATTCAAATGATGCGAAGAATGAGCAAATTGCAAAGTTGAGATTGTTTGGGTTATGATAAAATTTATAGTATGCAGTTGACACAGCCAGTTAATTGTCATATTATGATGATAGAGAGGTCTCCATTAACCTTATGGTCTTGAACCATAGAAGAGATGAACATTAAAGAAGGTCTCCATTAACCTTCGGTAATCAATCCGTAAAGAGATGAACATTAACGAGTGGGAAGTTTAGTCTTCCCACATTTTTTAACTCAAAATACAAAGGATTAGTATTATGTTTACACTAGAGGGAAAGTTGACATTTATCAACATTGACCCGAGTTACCTCAAAAAGCTGCATGATGCATGCTCAGAGGTGTATTACAAGCCAAGCGGTTACGAGAATAAGCCATCCGCTTACAACTATATGGAGTACTGAATTTAGAAAGGTTCCAAACTATCCTCCGCATCCGTCCATGCCTGCATCTCGCCATCGAGCACAAGCCGGGCATATTCCAGTGGATTGTCAATCGCAAGAGCATTCAGGCACCGCTGTGAATTAGGAGTGGTCCGTATCCCGGATTCTGCCAGGTTGCAGTCAATCCGGAGGATGTAGCCGTCATAGTGGTTAATGGCGATACTGTTGTGCATCGGGTTATATTCCGCGTGTATCAATTTCATTGTTATCAGTCCTTTCATTTGAATTGGAGGTAAAAAGCCCATGGGCTTATTTGGGACTTGAAAAACTTTCGAAATAGATATAATAATCACAAAATGTACCATTATATAAAACAAAATATCATTAAAAATATTTAGAACAATACAAGTTGTGATATTAACAGTCGTGTTGCTACAATCATTGAGTAATCATAACTGATTATTTAAAAATGCAATAAAATCAAGGCTCTTGAGATTTTTTCTCGGGAGCCTTTTTGCATGTGTGAATAGAAAGAATGTTGAACAAAAATCTAATGCCATTAATATGTCCTTAAAATAGGAATTATTTTTCTACCAGAATAAAGCGATGTATTCGACATTTCATAAAAACCTTCCCAATACACATTTTTATGTCATGGCGGGAATATTGATGCTCGGAAGAAATGAATCCACCCGATCGTTTTAAAGGTCAATAATATATGAGAGACCATTGTGACATTGATCTGGGCGAATGAAAAATTCTATATATTTCCCTTATTGCAGAGGCAGTTCTATTCTAGTACCATATAGACAAGCTGTTTTATATGAAAAAACAGTAGATATGCCGTAAAAATGAAAAAATATAGAAAAAGACTTGACCTTCCACTGGGTGGAAGTTGTATAAAGAGGTCACCAGACAGGAAGGGCGGAAACATGAAGATTAAACAAGTGGAAGAGTTGGTTGGAATTACCAGCAAAAATATCCGGTTTTATGAGGAACAGGGCTTGTTGCAACCGAGAAGAACAGAAAACGGATATCGCGATTACCGAACAGAGGATGTGGAACTGTTGAAAAAGATAAAATTGTTCCGCAAACTGGGCGTTCCGGTGGAACAAATTCATAGACTCTTTCAGGGACAGATCTCGGTGGACGAATGCCTTGAAAATCAGAAAGCAGTATTGCAAAAAGAGCAGGACAACATCGAAAAGATGTGTACGCTGTCGCAGGCCATGCTTGCCGGATCTCTTTCCATTGAAAAACTTGATTCTGATTACTGGCTGGACAAAGTAGAAAAAATGGAGAAGGAGGGAATAGATTTTGTGAATGTAAGCAAAGTCGATATTCATATGAAGAAGAAACTGGGTGTATTTGGTGGCGCAGGTATTATGCTCATCCTTATGTTACTTGTGATTGGGGTGTTGATTTATGGATATGTGGTAGATGCTGATATGCCATTATGGGCATTGACACTCGTCATAGTGCCGATCGTGGCCGTCATAGTAGGAACGATTGTCGCGATGGTAAGCAGAATAAAAGAAATTGACAAAGGAGAAGAAGATGAAGCTGCTAAGTATTAACTATATTCCTGGCTGTGAAATAGAAGCCTTGGGGATGGTAAAAGGAACGATTGTACAAACGAAGAATATTGGACGTGATTTTATGGCAGGCATGAAAACTCTTGTGGGTGGTGAGATTGTCGGCTATACGGAAATGTTAAATGAAGCAAGACAGATCGCAGTTAAGCGCATGGTGGATGAAGCTAAGGAACTGGGCGCCGATGCAGTGATCGATGTAAAATATGGTTCATCTCAGGTTATGCAGGGAGCAGCCGAGGTGATCGCCTATGGCACTGCAGTAAAAATCATTGAAAAATGATGCGGGAAATATGGGGAGTAATTATGTGTAAATGTCCTTCTATTGACAAACTTTTATCTCCATATTAAACTATATGTATATAGTTAGTAACAACTAACCACACGAGAAAATGTAATTTACAAGTTTTACAAAACACTAAGTATCAGCCTACATATAGAAAGCGCAAACATATGAACACAAATCTTATCACAGGTATACTAATACCATTTGCAGGCACATCGCTTGGTGCAGCATGTGTTCTGTTCATGAAAAAAGGTCTGAATGAACGAATTCAGCGTGTGTTGACGGGATTTGCCGCAGGTGTCATGGTTGCAGCCTCAATCTGGAGTCTGCTGCTTCCGGCAATCGAGCAATCAGAAAGCATGGGAAAATTGTCCTTTTTTCCGGCGGTAGTCGGTTTCTGGATCGGTATTCTGTTTCTATTGCTTTTAGATCACATCATCCCACATCTGCACATGAATAGCACAAGTGCAGAAGGTCCACAAACAAACCTTGGGAAAAGTGCCATGATGGTTCTGGCAGTCGTATTACATAACATTCCGGAAGGCATGGCAGTAGGCGTCGTTTATGCCGGTTGGAATGCAGGAAACAGCGGCATCACATTGACTGGCGCACTGGCATTGTCTATCGGCATTGCGATACAAAATTTACCGGAAGGAGCAATCATTTCCATGCCCCTTCATGCAGAGGGAATGAGTAAAAGAAAAGCTTTTATCTACGGTGTTTTGTCTGGCCTTGTGGAACCGATCGGCGCGATCATCACGATTTTAGCCGCAGGTGTTATTATACCGGTACTACCATATTTATTGAGTTTCGCGGCCGGAGCCATGATATATGTTGTCGTGGAAGAACTGATTCCGGAAATGTCTGCTGGCGAGCATTCCAACATAGGAGCGATTATGTTTGCGGTCGGTTTTACGGTGATGATGATGCTTGACGTTGCGCTGGGGTAGAAAAATCGTTGATGAGTGCAACAAATATGAAGTGAGAAAAGAACCATAAAAGATGAAGTACAGGGCAAGGAATTTGCCCCTTTTTTTCGTTGACATAAAGTGTATTTGAGCGTATCATTATATACAAGATCTAGTATGATTATTTGTGCAGTCATACATAATATTTCATTCACGACAAGGGGAAAAGTATGTTAGAGAAACTAGAGAAAATGAGGATTCAAAGAAGGTTGACAGTGAGTTCGCTGATCACTGTTTTGATTGCCAGTGTGGCAGCGATCATCGCAGCGATTCTCTTATTTGTGGTTGCATCGCAGTACAATAAAGTATTGACGAATTATGCATTCCCCCAGGGAGATATCGGACAGGCGATGGCAGATCTGGCAGATGTTCGAAGTGCAACACGAGGCGCGATCGGTTACAGCGACCAGAGTCAGATTGATCAGATGGTAGAGATTCATGATCAGGCAGTGGAGGACTTACAGGCCACATTGCCGGAAATCAAGAAATCAATTGTTGCCAAGGCTGGCGAGAAAGATTACAATAATATTGTCGCAACATTGGATAATTACTTAGAAGTGGATGCCAAGATTCTGAAAATGGGTGCAACAACTGACGCAGAACAGTCAAAGAAGGCACAGGATGCTGCTTTTGATGAACTAGCACCTGCATATGCAACAGCCTCAGAGGCATTTCAGGGTTTGATGGATGATAACATCAGTTTAGGTGATAAGACACATTCATCTTTGCAAAAGATGGAACTTATCATGTTGTTGCTGATCATTGTGATCATTGTTGCAGCATGTATCCTTGCAACCAAGATCGGCGGCAAGATTGCCAAGGATATCGCACAGCCGATGGATGATCTGGCAAGGAGATTAGAGACATTCGCACAGGGTGATCTGACATCCCCATTCCCAGAGTATCACAACGATGATGAACTGGGCGAAATGGTACAGTCTGTTACAGATACAACGACTAAGTTGTCTGTTATCTTCGCAGATATGGAGAAGTTGCTGGGACAAATGAGCAATGGTAACTTCAATATCCAAACTTCCTGCGAAGAAGAATATACCGGAGACTTCCGTCCACTTCTGGATTCTATCCGTGAGATGAAGATCCAGATCGATGGAACTTTGAAGGAAGTCCGTGAGGCTTCTGAAATGGTATCTGCCGGAGCATTGAACCTGGCAGAGGCATCACAGGCTTTGGCTGAAGGTGCTACAGATCAGGCTGCTTCTGCACAGCAGATGCAGGCTACCATTGATGAGATTACCAATGGATTGAACAATACAGTAGATCAGACCAATGACGCATATGCAGAAGCAGAGCGTGTTGCCGGTGAGGCAGAGAGCAGTCGCAACGAAATGAGCGTCATGGTAGAGGCTATGAACCGCATCAGTGAGACATCTGAGAAGATCGGTTCTGTCATTACAGAAATCGAAGATATAGCAAGCCAGACAAACCTTCTGTCTTTGAATGCTTCTATTGAGGCTGCAAGAGCAGGTGAAGCAGGTAAAGGATTTGCAGTCGTTGCAGATCAGATCCGTACCTTGGCTGAGCAGAGTGCTAAGTCCGCTGTCAATACCAGAGAACTGATCGAGGAATCTATCCGTGAGATCGAAGTTGGTAACAAGGCAGCAGAGAGAACAGAAAAAGTCTTGGTTGAAGTAGTAGAGGCTATTCATCAATTGGCAGATAACTCTAAGGGCATCAGTGAGACATCCGTACAGCAGGCTGAGTCAATGGGACAGGCAGATGCAGGTGTTACACGTATTGCAGATATTATCCAGTCCAACTCAGCAACCGCAGAAGAGACTTCTGCAACCAGTGAGGAGTTGTCAGCACAGGCAACCAGCATGGATGAGATTGTTGCAAGATTTAGTTTGACAGAAGAATAAAAGAGTTACTATAATAACTGTTGGTGCACAAGCGCCAGCAGTTATTTTTTTGTGCGAAAAACTGCACATACTATATCTATGAAGTATAAGGAAGAAGAAATGAAGTTTTTAAAACAATTTTTGATCATCTTGGTGATCACTTTTATGGGGGAAGGTCTCAAGTATCTCTTGCCCCTGCCAATCCCGGCAAGTATCTATGGCATGGTTCTCCTGTTTCTTGCTTTGATGACGAGAATCGTCAAATTGGAATCGGTGCGTGACGCAGGCAAGTTCCTGATTGAAATCATGCCGGTCATGTTTATCCCGGCGGGAGTCGGATTGATGGTGTCCTGGGGTGTGCTCAAGCCTATGTTGCTCCCGGTCAGCCTGATCACAGTCGTCAGTCTGATCACTGTTGCTGCGGCGACAGGATTGGTATCACAAACTGTGATCCGAAAAGAGCAGAAAAAGACCGAAAAAGCAGAAGGAAAGGAGCAGGCAGATGAATAGTTTTTTTCAGGAATCTTTATTTGCGGGCGTGACTATCAGCCTGCTTGCTTATCTGGCAGGATCCTTTTTAAAGAAAAAGTTTAAACTCGGCATTTTAAATCCACTCTTGATCTCCATTGTGATCACGATCTTGGTCTTGGTGGTCGCGGATGTAGACTATGACACTTATGATGCAGGTGCCAAATATCTGAGTTGGTTTTTGACCCCGGCAACAGTCTGTCTTGCTATTCCTTTATATGAGCAGTGGCAGCTTTTAAAAAGGCATTGGCGGGCAGTACTTCTGGGTATCCTGGCAGGTGTTTTTACCAGCATGGGAACCGTATTTGTCCTGTCTCTTTTGCTGGGATTGTCCCACCAGGAATATGTTACACTCTTGCCAAAGTCGATCACGACAGCGATCGGTATGGGGCTATCGGAGGAATTAGGCGGCTATGTGACGATCACGGTTGCTGTTATCGTGGTGACCGGAGTCCTGGGAAATATCATGGGCGAAGCCATTTGCAAGATCTTTCGCATTACAGATCCTATCGCAAAGGGATTGGCCTTTGGAGCATCTGCGCATGCCATTGGTACAGCCAAGGCAATGGAACTCGGAGAGGTCGAAGGTGCCATGAGCAGTCTTGCCATTGCAGTCACAGGTCTGCTTACCGTGGTATTTTCATCGGTATTTGCCGGATTATTATAGGAGGGAAAACGTATGATTATAACATTAGCGCGCGAGTGCGGCTGTCAGGGAGATTTGATCGGACTGGAACTTGCAAAAATGTATCAACTCCCGTTTTACGATCGGAAAAAAGTGAGCGATTTGATCCGTAGCAAGGGTACACTTGATCGTTTCCCGGATTTCTATGGTGAAAATCCGGTGGATACCTTGTCGTATAGTATTTTGTTGGCTGAGGATGATCAGGCACTTTACAAACGACCAAAGCAGGCGCTGGGTGAGATTATGCCTGAGGACGACTTTATTTTGTTGGGGAGATGTGGCAACTATGCCTATTGTGATAGAGAGGATGCGCTTCGCATTTTTCTGATGGGGCAAGTCGAGCAACGTGTAGAAACCATTGCAAAAAAACACGGTGTTTCTGTGCGCAAGGCAAAAGAAACGGTCAAAGAAACGGATGAGAGAAGACGTGCATATCATTTGCGCTATACCGGACAAGATTGGGGATACGCCGGTAACTACGACCTGTGCTTAAATGTTAGTCGCCTTGGCACCCAGGGGGTAATGGAAGCCATCCAGACGGCAGTTAGGACGATCACAGATCATTAGGATAGAGGCGCACTTGTGCGATTATGAAGTCTGTCACAAACGATCGCATCTGACATAAGCATGTGTCTGGGGTCATTCTTTATTTTTGTGCTTGCTGACAAAGTAGGCGCCAAGCCCTGCGGCGATCACAATGATGGCAAAACTAATAACCGCGATATGGTACTGGGCATTGCTCAGAGCATGTCCGCTGAGGACGGACAGGATAATGGCGGGCAGTCTGCCGACAAAACAAATAAAGAGCCAGTGGGAAACGGAGATATCCGTAAGCCCTACAAAGTAGGAGAGCAGATCTTTGGGCGTTCCTGGAATGAGGAACAAGAGAAAGAGGATGCTCTCCATTTTTTTGTGATCTTTTAAGAAAGTCAATTTTTCCAATTCTGTATCTTCAACGAACAGATGCAGGAATTTGTGTCCGAAACGGCGGACGAGGAAAAAGACAACCATACTGCCAAGGGTGGTACCGATGGCGCAGATCAGACTTCCTTTTACAATGCCGAAAGCATAGCCTGCTGCGATCTCAAAAGGACCACCCGGAATGATGGCGGCAAAGACCTGCAAGACCAGCATACCAAGAAAGAGGAGAACGCCGACAAAACCCTGTGCATCTACCCATGCCTGAAAGGCTCCCGGCTCGGATACAAAGGCAACCAGCGGTCGTCCCATGTAGTATGTGATAACGAAGAATAATATAATAGCCAGTATGGAAAAAAATCTTTGTACGTGCTTTTTCATGATGCCTCCCATATAAACGTCTTATTATAGTATATTTTAGCACAGATTATGGGAAGTGTATGGCGAAATGAAATTCTTAATAAAGATTTTAGAAACACAAAACCCAAAGGCAATTGATGACAATATAAAGGTGTAAGGGAATCATACATCGATGTGAGAAATAGACAAAAAGGATAATCAATATGAAGCAAGCAGAATTTGAGCAGTTTGTCGAGGCAGAGGGAAAAGATATCTTCCGCTTCTGCCGGATCTTGACAGCAAGCCAAAGACAGGCTTTGGAGGAGATCCTGAGTCAGGTTGTGATCGATTGCAGCGTAGAATATACGGATGGCTCCAGCGCATCCATGAGTGTATCACCTTCTGTAAGAATCGCGTTGAATACGCAGACAGCAGAAGATAGCGGAAGCGATTTCGAGAATGAATATCTGGAGGTAACCATACAAAAGCAGTAAAATAGTTCATAAAAATGCACGGGAAAACCTGGAAAAACTTTAAATTATTCACAAAATTGCAGATATCGTGGAATAATTATAAGAAAATTTGTTGACATTGAAAAAAACCGGTGGTAATTTAAGAACAAACAAAGAGTAAATGCAAGGAACAGAACAAGATCATGAGGACATCTCATACAGTGCAGAGACTTGTCGGTTGGTGCGAGACAAGGTATGGTTCTTTTGATTATCCTCTGCGAGCAGTGCGCTGAATACCTTCCTGGTCAGTAGGTGCCACCGGTTTCCACCGTTATATGGAGACTTATTTCTGCAAGATGGATTGCGGTGATGAGGTTGAGAGGTCACATTTTGTGGCAATTAAAGTGGTAACGCGGAAGCATAGAGCCTTCGTCTTTAGTGAGTGCTAAAGACGGAGGCTTTTTTAGTACATAGACTCTTTGCTAGAAATTTTTAGAAGGGAGCCGCGTGAGCGCGGAAAAAGACATGAATGGATTAGTTATTGTTTTAATCGGAATTGTAGCACTTGGCGCCGGCTATCTGTTTTATGGAAGATGGCTGGCAAACAAATGGGGGATCGACCCAAAGGCAAAGACCCCGGCATACACACATGAGGATGGAGAGGACTATGTACCGTCATCTAAGTTTACGGTATTTTCCCATCAATTCTCATCCATTGCAGGTGCAGGCCCTGTCACCGGACCGATCTTGGCATCTGTATTCGGCTGGGTGCCGGTACTCCTTTGGTTGATTATCGGAGGACTCTTTTTCGGAGCAGTACAGGACTTTGGAGCCTTATATGCCTCTGTTAAAAATGAAGGAAAGTCCATGGGAATGATCATTGAAAAGTATATCGGCAAGACAGGAAGAAAGTTGTTTATGCTTTTCTGCTGGCTCTTTACCCTCCTCGTTATCGCAGCCTTTACCGATATGGTTGCCGGTACCTTTGTAGGCAAGGGTGTGGCTGACATGAGCGAAACGACAGCATATGCAGATTCTGCTGCCGCTTCTATTTCTATGTTGTTTATCGTAGTTGCCATCATTTTTGGCGTTATTCAAAAATGCGTCGGACAGATGAAAGAGTGGGTCAGAGCCGTTCTTGCTATCGCACTTTTGGTCGGCATGTTTGCACTGGGTATGCATTTCCCGATCTATGCAACCAAGACAGCATGGATCTACATCATCATGGCTTACCTCTTTTTAGCATCGGTTATGCCAATGTGGCTTTTGATGCAGCCGAGAGATTATATGACAACCTTTATGCTTTTGGGCATGATCATCGGTGCGGTTGTTGGTGTCCTCGTCGCACATCCGACTATGCAGCTCAATGCTTTTAATGGCTTTAATGTAGACGGAAGTTATCTCTTCCCGACCTTGTTTGTAACGATCGCCTGCGGTGCTGTTTCCGGATTCCACAGCCTGGTATCTTCCGGTACATCTTCTAAGACCATCAGCAATGAAAAAGATATGCCGATGGTTGGTTACGGAGCCATGGTCGTAGAATCACTGCTTGGTATCGTTGCGCTGGTTGTTGTAGGTGCCGTTGCCGTCAATGGTACAAAGCCGGAGGGAACACCATTTTCCATCTTTTCTACCGGCGTTGCAGGTTTCTTGGAAAAATTGGGATTGCCGGTACAGGTGGCAACCGTATTTATGACCATGTGCGTATCTGCACTGGCTTTGACATCTCTGGATTCAGTCGCAAGAATCGGTCGTATGTCCTTCCAGGAACTTTTCCTTGGAGATACCACAGATACCTCCAAGATGCCGGGATGGCAGAAAGTGCTTACCAATAAATATTTTGCAACTGTCATTACCTTATTCTTTGGCTACCTTTTGACACTGGGTGGATACAATAATGTATGGCCACTCTTTGGTTCTGCCAACCAGTTGTTAGCAGCCTTGGTTTTGATCGCGCTTTCTGTATTCTTAAAGACAACAGGAAGAACAGGCTGGACATTATACGCACCAATGTTTATTATGTTAGCAGTTACATTTACAGCACTGATCCAGAAGACCATTGCTCTGGTTCGCAATATCGCAAGTGGTCAGGCAACCTTCTTAGTAGATGGTCTGCAATTTATCGTTGCCATCCTTTTGATGGTCTTAGGTGTCTGTGTTGCATTTTCTTGTTTGAAAAAATTATTTGGCGCAAAGGAAGAAGCGCAGGCATAATCCTTTGCAAAAGGAGACTGGTAATGAAAAAAAAGTGGTATCAGGCAGATTCTTCGGTCATGACAGGCGATGTATCGGTGGCAGAGGGTGTCAGCATATGGCATAATGCGACGCTTCGGGCGGATACGGCGCCGATCAGGATCGGGCGGAACAGCAATGTGCAGGATAATGTCTGCATACATGCAGGAGACGGGTACCCGGTAGAAATCGGAGAAAATGTTTCCATTGGACACGGTGCCATTCTGCATGGTTGCACGATCGCGGATAATACGATTATTGGTATGGGTGCAATTGTTCTGAATGGAGCACACATTGGTATGGATTGTATGGTGGGAGCCGGCGCATTGGTTACCCAGGGAATGCAGGTGGCGGATGGGAGTCTTGTGTTGGGAAGTCCTGCAAAACGACACCGGATGTTGACAGCAGAAGAAATAGAACACCAGCATGAAAATGCCTTGCATTACGTAAAGGCAGGTGAAGAACAATTGAGAGAAAAAGATGTGAAGCAAAGCAATACCGGAAAAATGCAAGCAGGCTATGAACGCCTTGCAAAAAATCTCATGGACTTTATCTGGGAAGAACAGATCAAACTGGGCTATCGGCGGGAGGTCATCCGCCTCTATTTCCCCCTGACATCCCTTTGCCATTTCTTTGGCAGGCAGATGAGCGAGGAAGAAATGCTGGATGTCCTGCATGCCTTGCCGGAAACGGCTACCCAGACACTGGGAAATGTCCGTTGCAGCAGCAAACAGGGACGCTTTTGTATCGAGATCCCGGAAGAAGGTGTGGCATATGTGCATGCGAATATGCACGATGACGGATTTTTAGAGGAACTGGTCGCTTTGGTGCAGACGCATGATTGCAGTAGGGAGAAACTCTTGACTTTGTTTGGCAAATATAGTCAGGCGGTTGAGATCCAGGATATGCAGGATGCAGACTTTGATTATGCCATCCATTGCAAAGACCGCGAGAACGATCCTTATTATTATTGTTTTCATGAGGAAGGTTGTCATATCATTTATCATCGTTTTACACCGGAAGACTATGCAGATCTGATTTCGTAAATGATCAATTGAGATTTGATGATCTGAATTCTATACAACACAACGCAATTCTTATAACTGTTCTTGTATCTTCACAAATACAAGGGCAGTTGAATTTTTTCCCACTATTCCTATTGACACGATAGGAATAGTGGGATATAATCGGAAACATCGAAAAGAAAAGGAGGCAAAAACATGAAAGTGTTACATGAAAAAACAACGCGATGTATGTGCTACGCACGAATGCAGAGCTCTCAAGCAGAATCAGAAATGGAGAGATGCGACTGTTGTTGTTGCTCTATTTTGATGTAAGACTTTTGCGGTTTTGCAAATTCGGTTTGAGAGGCAATACGCCGGCGCTTGAGACAGTCTGATAAGTTACGAGTCACAAGGCCAAAAATCGTGCGTAGTATAAGATATAGGAAGATAAAAGAGAAATTTACTAATTACAAAAAGGAGAACTTAAAATGAAGAATTTGAAAATAAAGAAATTATTAGCAGTGGCAGTAGCCGGTATCCTGACTGTAGGATTGGTAGCATGCGGAAGTTCCAATTCCGACAGTGCGAAATCAGATACAGCAAGCGGATCTGATGCAGCATCAGGAAGTTATCGTACCTTAGACGAGATCAAGGAAGATGGAACTATCAACATCGGTGTATTTTCCGACAAAAACCCATTTGGTTATGTGGATGAGAACGGCGACTATCAGGGATATGATGTTTACTTTGCAAACCGTCTGGCAAAGGATCTTGGCGTAAAAGTCAATTTCGTATCTACAGAGGCTGCAAACCGTATCGAATATTTGCAGACAGGCAAGGTTGACGTTATCTTAGCCAACTTTACCGTTACCGAAGAAAGAGCACAGGAAGTTGATTTTGCACTTCCATACATGAATGTAGCACTTGGTGTTGTGTCCAGAGAAGACAATGTGATTAAGAGTCTGGATAACTGGAACAAAGACGATTCCATCATTGTTATTTCAGGAACAACCGCTGAGACATATCTGACAGAGAATTATCCGGATATCCCATTACAGAAATTTGATTCCTATGCAACTGCAAAAGAAGCCTTCCAGAACGGAACATCTGTTGCATGGGCAAATGACAACACAGAAGTTATCGCATTTGCACTTCAGAACAAGGGTTATACCGTAGGTATTTCTGAACTTGGCAACAAGGATACGATCGCTCCTGCAGTGACAAAGGGAAATGACAGCCTTCGTGAGTGGATCAACAGCGAGATCGAGACATTAGGACAGGAAAACTTCTTCCACAAAGATTACGAAGAGACATTAGTAGATACTTACGGAACAGATTATGAAGACAGCCTTGTAGTAGAAGGTGGCAAAACAGAGTAAGTAAGAATTTGAAAAATACAGGAAAGGAGAACGCGATACCATGGATATAGCATTTATGACAAAGTATTTACCAATGTATGAAAGAGCGGCAGTGCTGACAGTCAAGATCGGTCTGATCGGTATCGCATTCGCTATCCTGCTAGGTCTGATCTGTGCCATGATTCAGTATCATAAGGTGCCGGTCGCAAGACAGATCGTAGCCGTTTATATTGAGATCAGCCGAAATACACCGCTTTTGGTGCAGTTATTCTTTATTTATTATGGCTTTCCAAAGATCGGCATCATGATGCAGCCGGAGACTTGCGGTGTCGTTGGTCTGGCATTCCTTGGTGGATCTTATATGGCAGAGGCTTTCCGCAGTGGTCTGGAATCTGTAGCAAAGATCCAGAGCGAAAGCGCCCTCAGTCTTGGCATGAACCGTGCGCAGGTTATGCGTTATATCGTTCTGCCACAGGCAGTTTCCGTCAGTATTCCGGCATTTGTGGCAAATGTTATCTTCTTATTAAAGGAGACAAGTGTATTCAGTGCCATCAGTTTGATGGATCTCATGTTTACGGCAAAGGATCTGATCGGACTTTACTATAAGACGACAGAGAGCCTTTTCCTCTTGGTAGTATTCTACCTGATCATCTTATTGCCGGTTTCTTTGCTTGGAACCTGGCTGGAAAGGAGAGTGCGCTATGCTGGATTTGGGGATTGATGTCCTTTTTAAGGGAAGCAATATGTTGCGCCTCCTGTCCGGTCTTTGGGTGGCAATGAAGATCAGTCTGGTTTCCATTTTGATCAGCCTGCCTCTGGGCGTCTTGGTTGGTGCGCTGATGACAGTAAAAAACCGTGTGGTAAAAGTAATTTTCCGTGTCTATCTGGAGATCATCCGTATCATGCCACAGTTGGTCTTGTTATTTATTGTATATTTCGGTACGACACGAGCCTTGGGCTGGAATTTATCCGGCGAGGTTGCATCCGTGATCGTATTTGTTCTGTGGGGAACGGCGGAGATGGGAGACCTCGTGCGTGGGGCGCTCATCAGTATCCCAAAGCATCAGTTTGAAAGCAGTGAAGCCTTGGGACTTACCAAACGTCAGACCTATATTTACATTATCATTCCGCAGACGATCCAGCGTTTGATCCCCTTGTCGATCAACCTGATCACGCGTATGATAAAGACGACCAGTCTGGTGCTGATGATCGGTGTTGTGGAAATGTTAAAAGTGGCACAGCAGATCATCGAAGCAAATCGTATGACCAGCCCGAATGCGGCATTTGGTGTCTTTTTGATCGTTTTCATTTTGTACTTTTTGGTGTGCTGGCCGATCAGTATGCTGGCGAGATACCTTGAGAAAAAATGGAACATAGCCTAGGCGTAAAGGAGGAAGTAAAGTGGCAGAAACATTACTTCAGGTAAAAGATCTGATAAAAGAATATGAGGGCAACCGCATTTTGGACGGTGTGAATTTAGAGATCGAACAGGGGCAGGTTGTCGTTGTGGTCGGACCGAGTGGTTGTGGAAAAAGTACCCTGCTGCGCTGCATCAATGCATTGGAACCGATCCAGGGAGGTCAGGTCATCTTAGAGGGCAAGACCGTAGGAAAAGACAATCTGGAAGAGTTGCGTCAAAAGATCGGCATGGTGTTCCAGAGTTACGATCTCTTTCCACATTTGAGTGTTTTAGACAATATCACGATCGCACCGATCAAGGTGCAGAAAAGAAAAAAAGAAGAAGTACAGGCGGAAGCAAGAGAACTCTTAAAGCGTGTCGGTTTGGAAGATAAGGCAAACAGTTACCCAAGACAGTTGTCCGGTGGACAAAAGCAGAGAGTTGCCATTGTGCGTGCGCTCTGTATGCACCCGGAAATCCTGCTTTTTGACGAGGTGACAGCGGCTCTGGATCCGGAAATGGTACGCGAGGTCTTGGATGTTATGCTGGATCTGGCAAAGCAGGGCAGGACGATGATCATCGTGACACACGAGATGCAGTTTGCCAAGGCAGTTGCGGATAAAGTTGTATTTATCGACCAGGGAAAGATCTTAGAAGAAGCAGCGCCGGAAGAATTTTTCACCAATCCAAAGACGGAACGTGCAAAGCAGTTTTTGAATGTCTTCCAGTTTGATTAAATAGAAATTAAAATATTATGTATGCCAATAAAAAAGAGTTACAGGTTGGCAGATATCTTGTGAAAGAATCTGACTAGAACCGGTAACTCTTTTTGCATATGAAGATTTTATTTCAGGACGTTAATTCCGACTGCGGAGAGCACTCCGATGATGACGCCGGCAAGAAGGACGCCGCCCATAACGGAGATCGTGCTTTTTTTGAAATCCATATCAAGGAAAGAGGCTGCCAGTGTACCTGTCCATGCGCCTGTGCCCGGAAGTGGGATACCTACGAACAAAAGCAGGGCAACATAGAGTCCGCGTCCGGCTTTTGCCTGTAACTTTGCACCACCCTTGTGGCCTTTTTTCAGACACCAGGTAAAGAAGCCGCCGATGATCGGCTTATCTGCGCCCCACTCCAGCACCTTTCTTGCAAAGAAGAAAATGATCGGAACCGGGAGCATATTACCGATGATCGAGATAATGTATGCCTGAAGAAGCGGAACCGGTGGGTTACATAACAGTGTACCATAGGGAATCGCGCCTCGGAGTTCCACGATCGGAACCATGGAAATAAAAAATGTGATCAGATAACTTTTTAACATTGTATCCTCCTAAAAATGCTTAACTATGTAAATGATATATGATAAGAGGAAAGTTTGCAATGGTTTTTATCTTGGATTTGAAGCATAGATCTATCTACAATTACGCCCGATCGTGCTTCCACCATCCACTAATACATCGACACCGGCAAGATAGCCGTTACGTTCATCAGCAACAGAAGCGATCGCAAAGCCGAGTTCTTCCGGCGTACCCATGCGTTTTTCTGCAGCCGTTTCTAGGAGTGAGCCGCCTTCTTTGGCTTCCAGATTTCCCATATCCGTAGCAATTAGTCCCGGACTCAAAGAGCAGACACGGATGCCTTTTGATCCGTAATCAAAAGCGCATTTGGCAGCATACCAGATGACGAATTTCTTGGACAGACCGTAAGCCAGACCGGAAGACTTGTAATCATCTTTTAGCATCTTAGGTAGTTTCAGACATTTTTTTAAGAAGAGATCTTCGTCGGTATCAGCCAGAGTGAAAGTCTTTTTATTTGCCAGAAATCCCGGGATCATATAGGCGGAATTGGAGGAAATGTCAACGATCACGCTACCTGCTTTCATATATTTTGAAAACTCCTGATTGATATAGACGGTGCCCAGTGCATTGACGCGGAGCAGTTTCTCAGGATCTGCCATGGCAGGGGAAAGCCCGGCGGCATGGATCACATTTTTGATTTCGCCCAGTTCGGCGGCATATGCTGCTAACTCCTGCACCTGAGAACGAACTGAGGTGTCGCAGGTCTTGGCATAGGCTTCGTATCCTGCTTCCTGTAATTCTGTTACGGCACGTTCCAATTTTGCCAGTGTTCGCCCTGTTACAAGGATGATCTTTTCCTTAGGCATATATTTTGCAGCAGCCAGTCCCATGCCACTGCCCCCACCGGTGATCACACATACTTCTTTTTTCATGATAAATTCTCCTTATAATACGGCATGCGGTATGCCGTTTGTTATCTTTCTATGCCCTAGCATAGAACTTTTATGTTTAAAAAATGTTAAACAGATTTTTTATATTATGAGATTTTTTCCGCAATCTGCTGTCTAATATATGTAAGGCGAAAACGAAGGACGCTTCGCACACGCTTTATATAAGCGCGCGAAAGGACTATGAAATGTCAAAGATAGAAAATGGATATTTAATTGACCAGGCAAATGAAGACAATGCGGTACCGACCTTCTTTGGGGTAAAATTAAAAGATGGCAGTCTCTTATACCCATTGGCAAATGGCGGAAATTACGGCTATACGGATGGCAGTCAGACTGCCTATGAAAGCCTGTTTGCTTTGGATCGGGTGATTGAAGCAGATCAGGTGGAGGCAATCCTTTTACAAAAGAATTATCCGAAGACAGATGCCGATGGCGGGGCGCATTATGAAGAAAGTGATTTCTTCGTGATTCCGCTACAATAACAGAAGAAAGGAAATCTTTACAAACATTGCAATTTCAGGCGCTTTCGTATATCATAAAACTAGATTTTTATGGTATGCGGAGGCGTTCTTTTTATGGCAGATAATAATTGGGATGATTTGGGCGAAGAATTAAAAGATGCGGTCAATGATGCGATCAACAGTGGAGACTTTGGAGATTTGGCGGGTTCCATCGGTGATATGGTCAATGGCGCACTCTACTCATTTAGCAAAGGGGTATCTTCCTCTATGCGCGATGCCTCCCAAAGAGCAAGTGACAGAAATCGTATGGCGGGTGATATGGGACGCATGGCTGGAGATATGGGACGTATGGCAGGCAATATGGGGCGCATGGCTGGTGGCATGGGCAGAGCCTTTGGGCAAGCCGCAGCCCAGATGGCAGGCGGTGTGGCGCAGATGGCAAATGACATGAGCGCACGTCAGCGCGCGGATATGGCAGCAAGTCAGGGACTTCCTCTTTATGACAAGAGCCCGGCAAAGGCATCCTGTGTCCTGATGATGGCGATCGGTTATCCCCTCATGGGTCTTGGTATTTTCTTTTCAGCCGTGATGGCATTCGCATTTGGCGTTGCCGGATCCTATTTCCTGGCACCGCTGATCTTATTCCTTGCCATGGCAGTCGGCGGTACGGCATTGGGGATCGGTGGCACCAACAGGTTTAAAATGCTCAGCCGTTTTTCAAAATATACCTATCGTTTGGAGGAACATGCTTACATATCCGTGGAGGAACTGGCAAAAAAGGTTGGCAAATCCGTAGACTATACCATGAAGGATCTGGAGAAGATGATCGGACAGCATCTTTTCTATCAGGCACATCTGGACTATGATAATAAATATCTGATCTTATCAGACCGTACTTATGAGCAGTACCAGATGGCGCGTGAGGACTTCAAAAAAGAGCAGGCAGAGAAGAAAGCAAAAGAGGCAGAAGAAGACAAGTTGCCGGAAGAATGTCGCAAACTCATTGCGGAGGGACAGCGTTATGTTGCCCATATCAGAGAGTGCAACGATGCCATTCCGGGTGAGGAGATCTCCCGCAAACTGGATAAGATGGAACAACTGGTACAGCGTATTTTTGAAGAAGTCAAGATCCATCCGGAGGTGGCAGGAGATTTGCACAAGATGATGGAATACTATCTGCCAATGACGGAGAAGTTATTAGACTCTTACCGCGAACTGGATGCACAGCCGGTAGCCGGTGAGAATGTGACCAAGACCAAGCATGAGATTGAAGATGCCGTAGATTCATTGAACGTGGCATTTGAAAAATTGCTGGACTCTTTATTTGCAGACCGTGCATGGGATATTTCTTCCGATATCTCGGTGCTCAACACTATGTTGGCGCAGGAAGGTCTGAAAGAAGACGATTTTTCAGCAAAGAAATAGATCATAAATAAAAAGGACAAGGAGAAGAGACATGGGAGAAGAATTTAAGGATTTTACGACAACGCCTACACTGACATTTGGAGAGACACCGGACACGCAGGGATTGCCGAGCACAGTCGCAGAGGAGACAGAGATTGTGGCAGATTCTGCATTTAACGAGAACAATCTGACAGCAGAAGAAAAGAAGATGGTCGAGGACTTTTCACAGAAGATCGATCTGCACAACTCACAGGCTATCTTACAGTATGGCGCAGGAACCCAGAAGAAGATGGCTGATTTTTCCGAAAATGCACTGAAAAATGTACGCACCAAGGACATGGGCGAAGTCGGAGATATGTTATCCGGTCTGGTCGTGGAACTCAAGAGTTTTGAGATCACAGAGGAGGACAAGGGAATTTTAGGACTCTTTAAAAAGTCTGCCAACAAAGTGACCGGACTCAAGGCAAAGTATGACAAGACAGAGACCAATGTCAACAATGTATGTCAGGCATTGGAGAAGCATCAGGTAACACTGATGAAGGATATTGCACTTTTGGATAAGATGTATGATGCCAACCTTTCCTATTTCAAGGAATTATCCATGTATATCATTGCCGGCAAGCAGAAACTGGAAGAAGTCAGAAATGGGGAACTTGCAGAAACCAAGGCAAAGGCACAGGCAAGCAATCTGCCGGAGGATGCACAAGCAGCCAAGGATATCGAGGCTATGTGCGATCGTTTCGAGAAGAAACTGCATGATCTGGAACTGACTCGTATGATCTCGATCCAGACAGCACCGCAGATCCGCTTGGTACAGAACAATGACACCATGATGGCAGAAAAGATCCAGTCAACATTGGTCAACACGATTCCTCTTTGGAAGAGCCAGATGGTACTTGCCCTTGGTATCGAACATTCCAATCAGGCAGCCAAGGCACAACGCGAAGTAACCGATGTTACCAACGAACTGCTCAAGAAGAATGCAGACCTCTTAAAGACGGCATCTGTTGAGACAGCCAAGGAGTCCGAACGTGGTATCGTGGATATGGAGACTTTACAGCATACCAATGAGACCCTGATCTCAACCTTTGATGAAGTCATGAAGATTCAGGAGGATGGACGTGCAAAGAGACAGGCGGCTGAGCAGGAAATGCAGCGTCTGGAGACAGAACTCAAGAACAAGATGTTGGAAGTTCGCGGATAATATAGTATAGGATGTAAATGCCATGCGCAAGACTTTTTGCGCGTGGCATTCTTGTTTGTCTAAAACGAAAAAACAGGCATAGTTTTTACAAATGACAAGAAAGAAGGGACACAAGATGCTTACTGTTTTAAAAGTGATAGGAATTATCATCTTAGTTATTGTTGTACTTTATTTACTCATGATCATGCCGCGCATGATAAACCGTCCGGATTTTACACCTTTTCAAGGGCGCTTGTATGCCCACCGTGGTTTACATGACAATGAGACCAACGCACCGGAAAATTCCCTGAATGCTTTTCAAAAAGCAGTGGATGCCGGATACGGGATCGAACTGGATGTGCAGTTGACCAAGGATGGGAAGATGGTCGTATGCCATGATTTTGACTTGAAGCGTATCTGTGGGGCAGATGTCAAGGTGCGCGACCTGACTTTTGAGGAGTTGCAGGGCTATCATATCTGCAAGTCTGATCAGACCATTCCGACCTTTGAGGAAGTTCTGCGCCTGATTGACGGCAAGGTGCCGCTCATTATTGAATACAAGGTGCCTGGCATGAGCGCCAAGGTATGCGAGATGGCAGATGCTCTGTTACAGGACTATAAGGGGCTTTACTGCGTCGAGTCTTTTCACCCTTTAGCCGTGCTCTGGTATCGCCGCAATCGCAAGGAGATCGTGCGTGGTATCTTATCCGACTCCTACATAAAGGAGGGCATGACTGACATGCCAAAGGTTGTTTATGGCATTACCCATCATATGCTGGTCAATTTCCTGATCAGCCCGGATTTTATTGCCTACCATCATAAGTATTATAAGGATCTGTCGCGCACTTTATGTCGCAAACTCTATCACGCACCGGCAGTGGCATGGACGATCAAGAGCCAGCAGCAGTTGGAAGATCGTAAGGATGATTTCGACATTTTTATTTTCGACTCTTTCCTGCCAAAAGACGGACCGGTCTTTAAAAATTAGGCAAAGATAAGCAATATTCCGACAGAAAAACAAAATATCTAAAAGCACAGGACTTGTGGACTCCTATAATAAACTTATCGTATCAGAAAAATGACGAGTTTCGTTAGAGATAAGCAAAAAAGGAGACAAGTATGAAAGCAATCAGATTACGTTGTGAACAAATGGAAAATCCATTGGGGATTGATGTGCAAAAGCCATGTCTTTCCTGGATCTGTCAGGATGGTATTCATCAGACTGCCTATGAGATCGAGGCAAAGACCGGTGAAGATGTCATATACAACAGCGGCAAGGTAGCAAGTGACAGCATGAATGTCATGCTGGATGCAGATCTTGCAAGCAAGCAGCAGGTTGTCTGGCATGTGCGCCTGTGGGACGAAAAGGATGTCTGCGGCGAGTGGAGTCAGGATGCTCATTTTGAGATGGGGATTATCAAGGCAGATCAGTTTGTGGCAAAATGGATCAACCCGGAGGGACAGATCAATACGGACGAGATGCAGCCGGTATCTTATCTGCGCAAGACCTTTACTTTTGACGGAAATGCCAAAGATGCAAGAGCCTATGTCAGCGCACATGGTATTTATGAGGTCAGGATTAACGGCAAGCGAGTGGGCGATTTTGTCCTTGCTCCGGGAACATCTTCTTATGACAAGCAGATGCCATATCAGACCTATGATGTGACAGAACTTTTGGAAAACGGAGAAAATACCATTACAGCAGAAGTGGCAGATGGCTGGTATCGCAGTTATTCCGGCGTTGATGGAGACAGAAATCTTTTCGGTACCGAGCTTGCCTTTTTCTTCCAGTTGGAAAATGCCGGACAGGTCATCTGTATTTCGGATGAGACATGGGAGGTTTCCCAGGCAGGACCGCTTCGTCAGGCAGATATGCAGATGGGCGAGGTCTATGATGCAAATAAGGAAGACATTACGGATTGGCATGGCGTAAGTGTAGTGGATGCAGACAATAGTCTATTTAAGGCGACCAACAGTGTCCCGGTGCAGGAACATGAGCATTTTGAAGGAAAGATCATGACAACTCCAAATGGCGAGACCGTGATCGATTACGGACAGAATTTGGCAGGTTATATCTGCTTTACCTTAGAGGCGCATGAAGGCGATCGTCTTGTCCTGACACACGGCGAGGCACTGGATGAGAACGGCAACTTTACGGCAGAGAATTTTCAGGATCGCAAGCGTCATAAGGGCGGCGGAACCGAGCAGAAGGTTACCTTCATTTGTAAAGAGGGAACGAATACCTATCATACCAAGTTTTCTATCTGGGGATTCCAGTATGCTAAGGTGGAGACTGATATCGACCTGAGTACCGCACATTTTGAATCCATTGCCGTGTATTCCGCTATGGAGCAGATCGGACATTTCTCCTGTGGCAATGCAGATGTCAACCAGTTGGTGCACAACAGTATCTGGAGCCAGAAGTCCAACTTCTGTGATGTGCCGACGGATTGTCCGACCAGAGAGCGTGCCGCATGGACGGGGGATGCCGGCGTATTCGTAGATACCGGTATTTTCCTTGAGGACTGTTACAGTATCTTCCGCAAGTGGCTGGGCGAGTGCCGCCTTATGCAGTACGATGACGGAAAGATTGCAAACATTGCACCGCTGAACAGTAAGCCAAGTTTCTTCTCAGGACTTTTGTCAGGTTCGACAGGCTGGGGCGATGCTTGTATCATCGTGCCATATGCTCTTTACAAGCGTTATGATGATGTGCGTATTTTGGAAGAAAATTACGATATGATGAAAAAGTGGTACGCTTTCCTCGAAGATCGTGCCAAGAAAAAGGACATCAAGAAGATCTTTAAGAAAAAGAGCCCATATCGCGATTATACGATCGAGACAGGTATCGACTATGGCGAGTGGTGTGAGCCAGGCGTAGACTCTGCTTCCTTGATGGGAAAGACACCGGTTGACTCTGCTACTGCATATTTTGCACATTCCGGTAAAATGTTATCCGAGATCGCACAGATCTTAGGGCATGAGGACGAGGCAAAGCATTACGCAGAAGTTTCCGAGAAAGCGACCCTTGCTTTTCGTGATGCGGCAACAGAGAATGGTAAGATCATAGGTGAGCGTCAGGCACCATATGTCAGAGCCATTGCCTTTGATCTTTTGACGGAGGAAGACAAGAAGCAGGCAGTCGAAGACCTGAATGCTCTTGTAGTAAAGAATGATTATCATTTGAACACCGGCTTCCTTAGTACGCCATTCCTTTGTCAGGTCTTGGCGGAAAACGGACATACCGACACGGCTTATCGTCTGCTCTTGCAGGATACGGCACCAAGTTGGCTTTATGAGGTGAAAAAGGGTGCCAATACCGTCTGGGAGACATGGGATGGTATCAACGAAAAAGGGGAAGTGCATGCTTCTTTGAACCATTATTCCTATGGTGCGATCTGTGGCTGGCTCTTTGGTGGTGTCTGCGGTATCCACTTAGAGAATAAGCATGTTACTATCTATCCATACCCGGATGCATCCTTGGGGTATGCACATGCAGAGTATGTCTCACCGGTCGGAAAGATTGTCAGTGCTTGGAAGTATGAGGGGGATAACATCCATTACACCTTCGAGATACCGGCGAACGTGACAGCGGAGGTCTACTTAGAGGACGGGCAGAAAGTGACCTTGGAAGCAGGAAAACATGAGATTGTATCAAAGTAGGATTGCTTCACAAGAGTATAGAGAAATGATAAAAAGGCTGTAGCGTTTTGCTACAGCCTTATGTTTTGTTTACGGTATTCACCCGGTGCGATTCCGGCAATCTTTTGGAAAGAGTCCGAAAAATAAGATCTGGAATTAAAGGATAATTCAATACTGATATCCAAAATGCTCATATTGGTCGTACTGAGGAGCACCTTGGCGCGTTCAATCTTTTCACGCATGATGTACTCGGTAATGGTACAGCCCATTTCCTGCTTGAACTTGCGGGAAAAATAGTATTCGGAATAACCGGCGCGCTCTGCCAGATCACCAATGGAAAGTTTCTCATTGATATGCACGCCGATATAATCACAACAGTTTTTGACGATCGGTGAGATGCCGTCGGTGTGTTTGGCTTCGCAAACTTTCTGGAAATAGACTGTTTGCATTTCTTCTATAACAGTACCGTTATCATCCAGAGAAACGGAGTCTTCAATGCGCTGCCCGTAAAAGTCACAAAGATCATAGGCTACGTTTGGAGAGACACCACCCTCAATCGCGGCGCGCGAGATCAGGGTCAAAAGCACAAAGGCATTGTTTTTGGCGGCACGTAGACTGTTTTTGGGATTGTGCTTGACCCCATTACTCAGATGAGATGAGTTCTGCAGAGCCTTGCTATAGTCCGGGTTTCCATCCTTGAAAAGACGCAAAAATTCCTGCTCGGAGGCCCAGATGCCGTGATGCTGTTGCGATGATGGAACAATGGAAGGATTTTCGTAGTTTCCTTTGTTCTGTACGCTCTCGATGGTGTTTATATCAATGGCTGTTCCGCTGATCAGATAGTGCAATTGACTAGCATAACTCATCATGACATTGCTTGCAACAATGGGAAGAGAGGTCAGCAGTTTGGAGACGTTTGCCTTTGTCTTGATGGACAGGTTGCGCTGATCCATAGCCTTTACCAGTTCGTTGTAGGAATTTTCTCCGGTAAAGGTTGGCCCTAAGACATAGAATTTTTTTAATTGGTTGTCAACAATCTCAAAGTCAATCAGCCAGGCAAGGTTGAAAAAGGAATAGATAAAGCGAGGATGGGAGGGCAATCCACCGTTTAATGCAGGGGGAACCTGCAGTTGGAACAAAGCATCAAAACCCTGATAGTCATCCCCGGGATAGGTGGTAAAAAGCATCTGCATATGCTCATCATAGATCCAGCCAAAGAGATTGTTGGTATGTAAGAGCAAATCCATATAGGACTTGATCTGTTCGTCCTTGGTCATGCTTAGTCCTCACATAAAAAATCGGCCAGAAGGCTATAATCATCTTCATTTATGCAACGCACCGTGCCATTTTTCAATATGTTTTCTTTTCCTGCCATGGAGCAGAAGACATACTGACTCAGTGTAGATGCAAGATTGAGGATATCTCCCTCATTGGAATCAAAAAACACGTCGTTTTTGCATGCTTTTACTGCAATCAGAAATTTGGCCAAATCGGTATCCTTTTTTAATTTTCTCATGATAAAATCCTCCTATCAAAAAGAATGCACATAGGTGCAACATGAAATCATTATGATTTTAACACAGATCAAAAAAAACGTGAAGAAAAGATGACGAATTTTTTGATAGGAAATACAAAATCTGGTCGAAACAATGTAAAGAGGCAGATAAAATTGTATAGGTAAAAAAAGATTTATAGATTTTTGGAGGAAAAGAATATGGCAATAAAAGCAATACAGCAGTTTCAATTGCGCACTGTGATCGGTACAGAGGCAAAGGCAAAAGAGACTTTGCGTCTGATGGAAGAAGCAGGATACGATGGCATTGAACTCTGTAGTTATATGATAAAGCATATGGCGCTTACCATTCGGGCAATCACAAGACTTGCCGGAATGCCGATGGGAAAGAGCGGAAATCTGGACTGGCATGCACTCTTGGCAGATACAAATTTAAAGGTAGTCAGCATCCATCAGGATCTGGGAACTTTGAAACGTGTTCCGGAGGAAGCCATCGCAGAGGCAAAATCCTATGGAACAAAATATATCGTTATCACCGGAATGCATCATTTTGATTATTCCGACAAAGAGGCAGTGGATGAATTGATCGCAGATCTGAATGCTTGTGGAAAACGTCTGAAAGAGGATGGCATCGAACTGCTTTACCACAATCACAACTGTGAGTTCCGTAAGATTGATGGTCAGACGGCTTATGATCGCATCATTGAAAACACGGATCCGGAATATGTTAATTTTGAGTTTGATTCTTACTGGCCGACAGAGGCAGGTGTTAATACCGTAGAACTCATGCGGCGTCTGGGAAGCCGTATCAAGTTGTATCACATCAACGACAGAGGCAGCCGCGTAGAGGGAAAGACTTCCTCTATTCTGACCTCAGACAGTATGGAACTGGGTTACGGCAATATGGATTTAAAGACCATGGTCGATATTGTGAAGGAAAATGGTGTGGATGCTGTTGTTCTGGAAAGTCATAAGAATTGGGTAGATAAATCCCCGATCAAGTCCTTCCAGTTGAGTGCCAAGTTCATGAATGAGAATGTCTAAACTTTAGTTGCCTATCACACGAAAAGTTGTTAAAATAAATCTATATGAGTTCGTGAGGTGGGGGATATATGAAAAAGGTTTTATTCGTTGGACATTTTAATGACCAGACAAAGCAGATACAAAAGGAACTGTCAAAGTTTGTCTCTATCCAGTTATGTTCGGACAATGTGACGATCGCTGAGAGCATGATGGGCATTTATGAGCCGGATCTGGTGTTGGTAAATGTCGAGGGATTTACGGACGGTCATCTGGAATTTTTCCAGATCTTAGCAGAAAAATATGTGATGACTCCTGTTGTTATCATTGGCAGTGAGGCGGCATATCGCCGCTATGCTCTTTATGATATGTCAGGGCAGGTATCTTACGTGGATCCGCAGGATATGGCGGAAAATGGTGTCTTGGAGGCGCTGATGGCACGCGTGGACATTGATGCGGAGGTCTTGCCGGATGGCTCGATCGTATCCAAGGATGATCGAAAGATCGTCTTGGTGGTGGACGACAGTCCGATGATGCTTCGCAGCATGAAGCAGATGTTAGAGGAACGTTATCAGGTGACACTTGCCACTTCCGGCCAGCAGGCACTGACCATGATCGATAAGCGCCAGCCGGATCTGGTTGTTTTGGATTATGAGATGCCGGATTGCGACGGTAAGGAGACCTTGGAGTTGATCCGCTCAAAGGAAGCGACCAAGGATATACCGGTTGTTTTTCTGACCGGACATGGAGATGCGGAGCATATCCGTTCTGTCTTGGATCTCAACCCAAGTGCATATTTCCTGAAACCGCCAAAGGCAGACAAGATCCTGGAGGTCTTAGGACAATTATTATAAATATGACAGGCTGTATTCCCCGAGAGGAAGTACAGCCTTTTTCTGCGTTGTAAAAAGAGGAGAGAAAGGAAATCAGTATGAAATGCTTGAGTTGCGGTAAGAATTTTGATGGCGAAAAATATTATTGCATATGTCCTAAGTGTGGAACTTACAACAAGCCGGAGGATAAGACAAGTCAAACTTCGCCAGAAGCGGATTTTATATATGAGGAGCCACAGGCAGAGGCTGATAGGGAGGATGCGGTAAAAAGCCCTGATGTTGATATCACAAAGACTGCTGCCTCTGTGCCGGACGCACAAGAAACAAGGGAAAAAAAGGCAAAGCGGAATCTTCTGATATTGATCGTGATTTTCCTTGCCTTATCCTTTTTGTTTACCATAGTAAAAAACATTGTTGTGGGATATCTGGGAACGGATAATTACAAGGCGTCTCATCGAGAGGATGTAACGGAGGTGGCTGTTTCAAAAGGCAAAGTAGGGCAGGCATACACGGTGGAAAAAGATTATGGCCGCACCTTGACCGTTGCAAGTGCCGAGGTTTTGGCTGAGGCAGATACAGTCGAAGGTCTTCCAAAGGGGCAGCGCCTGATCGCAGTGCGTCTGGAATCCAATCAAGTGGATAGCATAGACTACGACAGTTATGAAAATGCTCCGGTAGATGATTTTTATATTTCATATGATGGAAGTTTTAGGTCAGAAGTGGGGACATACCAATTTGATAAGGGTGGATATGATGATCTGATCGGCAATCGTCAGTCAATCAGTCCGTATGATTTCATGGGATCCGGTGCGCATGCAGGATATGTCTTTTTCTTTGAACCAAAGGAGGCAGAAAATATTGCATTTTTTTATAGTATTGCAGATACAGACAGCGGAGAAATTCAAAAGTATGTGAGCGTGCCGTTGCATTTGGATGTGACAGAGTAAGAGGAGGGGATGACATGGAGACAGGAAAGCAGAATAAAAAGATCATCGTCCTTCTGGTGGTGATTCTTATCATTGCAATCAGTACTTTCGGCAGCACTTTAATGGATTTTATTGATTCCGTACAATATAGTCTGAGCGGAGTCTCTACCAGCAGCCGAGCAGTTCTGGATGGGGAACCGACGATTGCCTATCTGGGCAAGACCTACAAGGACAATGCGACAAGTGGATATTCTTATTATGCGATCGATCTGCCGGTGTATAACAATGGCAGGTATGAGATGGGAACGGATTATGAGGTGCCCATGCAACTGGTAGCGGAAGACTGGGAGGATGTGGACAGTTTTTACGAAACAGATGACAGCGATTTCGCCTATTCCTATGAAGACGTGATCCCATCCGGTACGACTGGCATTGCCCGTAAGATTTATCTGATCAAGGATGGCGTAGATCAGGTAAAAGTTATCTGTTATGAGACGAGTGATGATTACTATGATGAGAAGAATGGCGTAGAATTTAATTTGAAAGTACCAACAGAAGAGATGAAAACACAGGAATAAAGACCACAGTTTTTCAAGGATGTGATCTCGGGTATTATTGTGGCGATTATCGCTCTGCCCCTGTCGATTACCTTGGCACTGGCTTCCGGTGTGACACCGGAAAAGGGAATTCGCCTGATTTTATCGCACACCAATGAACAGCCTATGCATATGATGGAAAAGGCAGGATTTGACAAGCGCATCGGCAAGGAATATTTCTGCAAGCATATTGATGATGCACTGGCTCTGGCAGAGCGGATTGCAGCCAAATAGAATAGAGATATATCATAGGACCTATGTCGTTGGAAAACGGATGACATGGGTCTTTTTTTAACACAATTTTTACAGAGACCATACCTTTCATTTTACAAAAGCACCTTATGATAGATCCTGTAAAGAAAATGAAAAGAAAAAAGTCTATCAGACGAAAAGGAGATCAAAAATGAAATTGAAGGAAATCGCCGCAACACTTCTTGTTGCAACATTAGCACTGGGTACCATGGTAGGATGCGGAAGTAAAGGAAATGACAATACAGCCGATAGCGCAGATCAGACAGGAGCATCCGGGGATATCACCATTCTTTCTCGTGAAGATGGATCCGGTACAAGAGGTGCATTCGTAGAACTCTTCGGTATCGAGGAAAAGGATGCAGACGGCAACAAGGTTGACATGACAACCGAGGATGCAAAGATCACAAACTCTACCTCTGTTATGATGACAACTGTTGCAGGAGATGTAAATTCTCTTGGATATATTTCACTGGGTTCTTTAAATGACACGGTAACAGCTGTAAAGATCGATGGCGTTGAGGCGACCGCAGACAACGTTTCCAACGGTACATACAAGATTGTCCGTCCATTCAACATCGCAACCAAGGGCGAGGACTTAAGTGATGCAGCACAGGATTTCGTAAACTATATCTTGAGCAAAGACGGACAGCAGATCATCACAGACAATGGCTACATCAGCGTAGGCGAGGGTAAGGAATTTACATCCAACAATGCATCCGGAAAACTCGTGATCGCTGGATCATCTTCTGTAACACCGGTTATGGAAAAATTAGTAGAGGCTTATGGCAAGGTCAATGCAAACGTTGAGATCGAGGTACAGGAAAGTGATTCTTCAACCGGTATGCAGTCAACGATCGACGGCTTGTGTGACATCGGTATGGCATCCAGAGAACTAAAAGATTCTGAAACTGAGGCAGGACTTGTAGCAACAGAGATCGCAAAAGACGGAATCGCAGTTATCGTAAACAACGAAAGTGGAATCACAGATTTAACATCTGATCAGGTAAAGCAGATCTACACCGGTGAGATTCTTACATGGGATGAAGTGAAATAGAAAATCCCGATATTCAAGGAAATGAGAAAGGTCAGAACATGAAACATTTGAAAGAACAGATAATGAAGGTCATCTTTTTCATAGCGGCTTGCACTTCGGTGTTAGCCGTTGCCTTGATTTGTATCTTTTTATTCGCTAACGGACTTCCGGCGATGGGAAAGATCGGACTTGGCAAGTTCTTAACCGGCGTGATATGGAAACCTTCAAATAATATATTTGGTATATTGCCTATGATCATGGGCAGTATCTATGTGACAGCCGGAGCCATTATCATCGGTGTGCCGATCGGACTCTGTACGGCTGTTTTTATGGCGCATTATTGTCCGAAAAAGATCTACGGTATCTGTAAGGCGGCAGTCAATCTGATGGCAGGCGTGCCATCCGTAGTCTATGGCTTCTTCGGACTGGTATGTATCGTGCCACTCATGCAGGACTTGACCGGACACGATGGCTCTACCATGCTGACAGCATCCATCTTACTTGGCATCATGATCCTGCCGACCATTGTCAGCGTCTGTGAAGCCGCTATCTGCAGTGTTCCGACACCATATTATGAAGGAGCACTTGCCCTGGGTGCGACCAAGGAGAGAAGCATTTTTCTTACGGTCATCCCGGCGGCAAAGTCTGGTATCGTGGCAGGTATCGTGCTGGGCATCGGCAGGGCGATCGGAGAGACGATGGCAGTTGTCATGGTTGCGGGCAATCAGGCACGTATGCCAAAGGGCATCACACGAGGTGTGAGAACCCTGACCTCCAATATCGTATTGGAAATGGGCTATGCAGCAGATCTGCATAGGGAAGCCCTGATCGCGACCGGCGTTGTCTTATTTGTATTTATTCTTTTGATCAACTTATGCGTGGCGGCACTCAAACGTCAGGACGCAAAGTAAGGAGGCAAGGCAATGAAACAAAATTTAAAAACAGCATTAAAGCATCCCCTGTCGTTTTTGCTTCGGATCTTCATCTTATTATCCGCAGCAATTACCATGGGCGTCTTGCTCTATATCATTATTTTTATCGTGGCAAAGGGGGCTCCCCATCTGTCATTAGATCTTTTTGCATGGGAATATACTTCGGACAATGTTTCCATGATGCCGGCAATCATCAATACCCTCATTATGACAGGATTATCCCTCGTGATCGCCGTGCCGCTTGGTATTTTTGCAGCCATCTATCTGGTGGAATATGCAAAGCGCGGCAGCAAATTGGTAAAAGTCATCCGCATGACCGCGGAGACCCTATCGGGTATCCCATCCATTATTTATGGTCTGTTTGGTCTTCTTTTCTTTGCAACCTATTTGCATTGGGGATACTCTATGTGGTCCGGGGCATTGACCTTAGTTATTATGATCTTGCCACTTGTTATTCGTACGACTGAAGAAGCCCTTATTGCCGTGCCGGATATGTATCGGGAAGCCAGTTTTGGACTGGGCGCAGGAAAACTGCGAACCATCTTTCGGATCATCCTGCCGGCAGCCGTACCGGGCATTTTATCCGGTGTCATTCTTTCCATTGGGCGAATTGTCGGAGAGACAGCTGCCCTGATCTATACTTCAGGAACCGTGGCACAGACGGCGACCGATCTGACAAAGTCCGGGCGAACCCTTGCTGTGCATATGTATAGCCTTTCGCGTGAAGGGCTGCACATGGATGAGGCATATGCGACAGCGCTTGTCCTACTGATTCTTGTTGTATTGATCAATGCCATATCCGATGGCATTGCAAAAAAAGTTTCAAAAGTGTGAGAAAGATAAAAAGGAGTCAATAAAACATATGGAGAACAAAGCAAAAATTTCCATTCAGGATCTGAATTTATATTATGGCGATTTCCATGCCCTAAAAGGCATTAACATGGAATTGCCGGAAAAAGAAATCTCTGCCTTTATCGGACCAAGTGGCTGTGGTAAGTCTACTTTGTTAAAATCTATCAACCGTATGAACGATCTGGTAGAGGGTTGCAAGATCACCGGGCAGTTGAGATTAGATGAAGAAAATATTTATGGTGATATGGACGTCAACCTTCTGCGCAAGCGTGTCGGCATGGTGTTCCAGAAGCCGAATCCTTTCCCGATGAGCGTCTATGACAACATTGCCTACGGACCGCGTACCCATGGAGTGCACAGCAAGGCGCAGTTGGATGAGATCGTGGAGACCTCTCTGCGCCAGGCGGCGATCTGGGATGAGGTCAAGGACCGGCTGAAAAAGAGCGCACTGGGCTTGTCCGGCGGGCAGCAGCAAAGACTCTGCATCGCAAGAGCACTTGCCGTCAAGCCGGAAGTTCTGCTTATGGATGAGCCGACTTCTGCACTGGATCCTATTTCTACGTCAAAGATTGAAGATCTGGTGATCGAACTGAAAAAAGATTTTACCATCATCATGGTAACGCACAACATGCAGCAGGCAGTGCGCGTATCGGATAAAACAGCCTTTTTCTTACTTGGAGAAGTCATTGAATACGGAGAGACGGAGCAGATCTTCTCTATGCCGAAGGAGAAAAAGACAGAGGACTATATTACAGGTAGATTTGGTTAAGGAGGAAGTATGAGAAATCGATTTGACAGACAGTTGGAAGAACTGCACGTAGAACTGATCGAAATGGGAAGTATGTGTGAGGATGTGATCCGCAAGACCTCAAAACTCTTGCAGTCCGGGGATGCAAAAGTGGCAAAGGAGATCCGCAAGGAGGACAGCAATATTGACGAACAGGAGCGTCTGGTGGAGAGCCTTTGTTTAAAACTTCTCTTGCAGCAGCAGCCGGTAGCGAAAGACCTGCGCAAGGTTTCCGCAGCCTTAAAGATGATCACGGACATGGAGCGTATCGGCGACCAGGCATCCGATATTGCGGAGATCATTGAAACGACAGACTTTAGTGTACCGACAAATGATGTAAAACTGGCAAAAATGGCAGAAACGACCATAGCCATGGTGACGGAGAGCATTGACGCCTATGTTAAGCAAGACTTGGAACTGGTGCGTGAGGTCATTGCCCGAGATGATGAAGTCGACGATCTTTTCCTGGAAGTCCGTCAGGAGATCGCAGACGATATGGTAGAAGCCGGGGATCCGATGAGCAGTCTGGATCTTCTTATGATCGCAAAATACTTTGAGCGTATTGGTGACCATGCGACCAACATTGCAGAATGGGTTGAATTTTCTATCACAGGAACCCACAAGGATGCAGATATTTTATAAATTTTATTTGCAAGATCGCCCGCGGTGCAATACTATGATAGTGATATGAGACACAGGAAACGCGAGTTGGAGATCATGGAGAAGATCATATGATTTATTATGTAGAAGATGAAAAGAATATCCGGGAACTGGTTGAGTATGCACTGCTGGCAAATGGATTTGAGATCAAATGTTTTTCGGAGGGGGCGGCTCTTTGGCAGGAACTGCGAAAAGATGTCAGACCGGAGTTGATCCTTTTGGATATCATGCTGCCGGGAGAGAATGGTCTGGAAATCTTACATCGCTTAAAAACTGATGGCAAGACCAAGGATATCCCGGTTATCATGGTGACCGCAAAGGGAAGCGAATACGATAAGGTCCTGGGGCTTGACAGCGGGGCAGATGATTACATAGCAAAGCCTTTTGGCATGATGGAAATGGTATCGCGCATCAAGGCGGTCTTGCGCCGCACCAAAAAGGAAGATGCAGGGGATGATCTGGTCTATGAGGATATCCGGGTCTGCAATGCGTCCCACAAGGTCTTTGTGAAAGATCGGGAAGTGGAACTGACCAAGAAAGAATATGATCTTTTGTCCCATCTGATCCGCAATCAGGGCGTGGTACTGACCAGAGATCAGTTATTAAACAGCATCTGGGGTTATGATTTTGACGGCGAAACGCGTACTGTGGATGTCCATGTCAGATCCCTGCGGCAAAAGTTAGGATCGGCAGGAGACTATGTGACAACCGTCCGCGGGATTGGCTATCGGATAGGGGAATGATATGAGAAAACGCATTTTTAGAAGCACGGCAATTCTGGTGACATTGGCGATCCTTGTTACCTTTGTCACTGCTTTTTTCTTTATGTATAACAAATTAGAAGAAAATATGACGGAGCGCGTGGATAACGAGGTGGATTATCTGGCAAAGGCTGTGGATGAACTGGGAGGAACTTCCCTTGAAACAGGTCTGGCAGATGGTGTGACCGGGCGCATTACCGTAGTCGATGCCGTCGGTAATGTCTTGTATGACTCTTATGAGGATGCAGCAGAGATGGAAAATCACGCATCCCGACCGGAGATAGCCCAGGCGATGAAAGAGGGCAGGGGAAGTGCCAGCCGCTACTCGACGACTTATGCCAAGCGCAGTTACTATGCAGCCGTTCGTCTGGATAATGGACAGATCCTGCGCGTGGGGGATACGATCGACAGCGTCTATGGGACCCTTTTTCCGGGCGTTTTCATGTTGCTGCTGCCATTGGTCTTACTGCTGATCCTGAGTTTTTATCTGATCGACCGGACGACAAAGCGCATGATGGAGCCTTTGGAGGCAATCGACCTGGATCATCCGCTGGAAAATGTCGCCTATGATGAACTGGTGCCTTTTCTGCGTCGTATCGCAGACCAGAACGAAGCCTTGAAAGAACAGGTGCAGGAGCGCAACAAGCAGCAGCAGGAATATGTAGCCATTACGGAAAATATGAAGGATGGTCTGATCGTGACCAACCGTCACCATGTGCTTTCCATCAACCGGGCAGCCCAGCGTATTTTTGAGATCAAACCGGAAGAGTGTATGGGACAGAATATCATTGTCGTAAACCGCAACCAGAAGTTGAAGGAAGTGGTGGACGGCGCGCTTGCCGGAAAAGACATGGTCAAACATATGACCATTGATGATGTGACCTATGAACTGCATGGAAATCCGGTCATCCAGGACGGCACAAATACCGGTGTTGTCATCTTCATTATGGATGTGACCCAGAAAAAGCAGTTGGAGAATATGCGGCAGGAGTTTTCGGCAAATGTATCTCACGAATTAAAGACACCCCTTATGTCGATCTCCGGCTATGCGGAACTTTTAAAGGATGGGATCGTGCGGCCGGAAGATCAGAAGGAATTTGCCGGTAGGATCTATCAGGAGGCAGCCCGCCTGACAACACTGGTACAGGACATCATCCGCCTGTCAAAACTGGATGATGAAAATCTGGAACTGGAAAAAGAGACGATCGATCTGTTTGAGATGAGCAAGGAGATCATTGAGACTTTACAGCCTGCGGCAAAGAAACGGCATATCTCCATTTCTTATCAGGGCAAGCGTTTGTCTATCAGTGGCATGCCGCAGATCATTTATGAAATGCTTTACAATGTATGTGACAATGCCATTCATTACAATAAAGATGAAGGAACGGTGGTCATCACGACCGAAAAGACAGAAGAAGGCATCTGCTGGAGCGTGGCAGATACGGGAATCGGTATTCCACTGGCAGAGCAGGAACGTATTTTTGAAAGATTTTACCGCGTGGATAAGAGCCATTCGCGTGCGACCGGCGGCACGGGTCTTGGACTTTCCATTGTAAAGCACGGCGCAGAATTACATGGAGCGAGTGTCCGTGTGGACTCCGCCCCGGATCAGGGAACCACGATCACCATTGTATTCCCTGCCTAAATTTATTTTTGTCTGTTGTGGCGTTTCTCGTCGATCATGGTGCGCATACGCTGGCGCAATTCATTGCCATCTTTACTGCGCTTGAAGCCTTGGATACTGAGCAGGGTACTTTTCTGTGCAGCAGATGAGGACAGAAAAAGACTTTCCAGACGCTCTTTGGTCAGACGTTCGCGCAGGGCGGCAGCCTTTTCTTCTGCCAGTTCCTTGCGGACAAAAGCGCTCTCCTGGATCTGTTCGGACTTCTCGATCATGTTGCCGATGGCATCGGCTGCCTTGGTATCCAGTTTTTCGTAGGCACTTGCGATCTGCTCGTTGATCTCGCTTTCGATCCGGTTGAAGTTCTTGGCAAAATTGGTCAGGGCGGAAACCGTCAGAGCCATATCCATGCCAAATAAAAACATAAAGACCAGCGACAGGGCTTCCATCAGATAGACATTGGTATCGTGTGTCATGCCGCTGACAAAAGGATAAATGACGCGGACGACCAGAATGCCTGCCAGTCCAAAGCCGATGGATGCCGGCAGGCAGACACGACCATTGATATTGCAGATAACATTGCTGTAGTCCCACCAGTAAGCGTGGAAAAGTTTTTCCAGCGCCCAGGAAGTCGTATATTCCAAAACGATACTGCCAAAGAAGCAGATCAAAAAGATCTTTAAGTTGCTGGCTTCCTGCATACCGGAGATGGGAAACTCCGAAAAAAGGATGGAGGCAAGCAGGGCACCGACTCCGTAGATGGGAACGATGGGACCGTGCAAAAATCCGCGGTTTTCCCAGTGATGCTTGCGGATGGTACAGTAGGTGGATTCATAGATCCAACCCATGAAACTGTATATGATGAACCAGACAAAATATTTGCTTACTAACATAGAATTATCCTTTCTTTGAGCTGCTACCGGTGCTAAAGATTATACAAAAATAAGATACTATAAGAAATACTAATAGTCAAAATAGAAATATGTAATTTTAATTTGACAAAGATTAAACAATCTTTTATTCTGAGTAAGGAAAAGTTATAAATAAGACAAGTTAAAGGAGAAGTTATCATGAATGCACAGGCAAAAACAACAGCACTTCGTACCGTAGACATTGCGTATATCGGACTCTTTGTTGCAGTTATGGCAATCTGTTCTTGGATTTCCATTCCGGCAACGGTTCCATTTACCTTACAGACATTTGCAGTCTTTATGGCAGTAGGTCTTTTAGGAGGGAAAAGAGGCACGATCGCAGTTTTAACATATGTATTATTGGGAGCCATTGGCGTTCCGGTCTTTGCCGGATTTTCCGGTGGTATTGGCGCCCTGCTCGGCAATAGCGGCGGTTATATCGTTGGCTTTATTTTCTCTGCCCTCGTTATGTGGGCTATCACAGCAAAATTTGGCGAAAAGACATGGGTATTAGGTCTTTCTATGGTATTAGGTCTGATTGTATGCTATGCTTTTGGAACCATGTGGTTCATGATCGCTTACACTGCAAATACAGGTGCTGTCGGCATCGTAGCCGTACTTGGCTGGTGTGTTATCCCGTTTATCATTCCGGATCTCTGCAAGATCGGTATTGCTTTGATCCTTACCAAGCGTCTGAAAAGACATGTAAAATTATAAGAGAAACGGTTCGCTGTCAGGAAGCACATCCTTTGGGGTGTGCTTTTTTATTTGTGTATTCTTACTGGTAAATCAGAGGAATTTGTGTAAAATAAAATGGAAAAGAGGTTATATTTATGGAAAAGGAAATCAGATCGGACAATCCTTTGGGATATGTCCCGGAAAATAAACTGCTGCGCCAGTTTGCCATACCAAGCATCATCGCCATGCTGGTATCGTCCCTTTATAATATCGTAGACCAGTTCTTTATCGGTAATGCGGTAGGGGAGTTGGGAAATGCGGCGACCAATATCGCCTTCCCCCTCAACACGTCCTGCGTGGCGATCGCGCTTTTGATGGGTATCGGCGGTGCGTCTACCTTTAATCTTTCTATGGGGCGGGGAGACTCTAAGGGCGCCGGAAAATACATTGGCAATTCGGCTACGGTCATGCTGGTATTAGGCGTTGTCTTATCCGCGGTCACACTTTTATTCTTAGCGCCGCTTTTGCGCTTTTTCGGTTCGCCGAAAGAAGTCCTGCCTTATGCTATGGAATATACGAGGATCACGGCATTGGGCTTTCCGTTTTTGATCCTGTCTACCGGAGGCGGACATCTGGTGCGTGCAGACGGCAGTCCAAAGATGACCATGGCGATCAACATTGTCGGTGCTGTGGTAAATACAGTTCTGGATGCCATCTTTGTCTTTGGTTTTGGCTGGGGTATGACAGGAGCCGCGGCTGCAACCGTGATTGGACAGGTCATTGCCAGTATCATGGTTATTGTCTATCTGTCACATTATAAGACTGTGCCATTGCATAGGGACGCTTTTTTGCCAAAGGCAGAGGTCGTCCTTTCGGTTGTATCGCTTGGCGCGGCACCTTGCTTTAACCAGTTGGCAATGATGCTGGTACAGATCGTGCTCAACCGTACCCTTAAATACTACGGCGGTCTGTCCATCTACGGCGAGTCTATCCCGATCGCCTGCTCCGGTATCATCGCCAAGGTATCCATGATCGTCATGGCATTTGTCATCGGTATTTCCCAGGGCTTGCAGCCGATCGTCAGTTTCAACTATGGGGCAAAAAAGTATGGCCGCGTGAAGAAATCCTACTTTATGGCGATTCGCATTTCTGCTGTCATCTGCGTGATCTCCTTTGTCCTTTTTCAGGTATTTCCGAGACAGATCATTTCCATCTTTGGTAACGGATCGGAACTTTACTTTGATTTTGGCGTGAATTTCTTCCGCAAGTACCTGTTTTTTATCTGCCTGTGCTTTATGCAGCCGATTTCAGCCAACTTTTTCACGGCGATCGGTAAACCGAAAAAGGGTATTTTTATGTCGTTGACAAGACAGATCATCTTTCTTCTGCCACTGCTTCTGATCCTGCCGCGTTTTATGGGGATCGACGGAGTTATGTATGCGGGACCGATCGCGGATCTGGTAGCGACGATCGTCTGCACAATACTGGTTGTTCTTGAGATGCGCAGACCGGAGTTTGCAAAGAATTAAATGATTTTGGGGGATTTTACATGATACGAATCGCAATCGTAGAGGATGAAAAAGAATATCAGGATACCTTGCTTTCCTATATCAAGCGGTATCGCGAGGAGCATTTTGCTGACATTGCCACAAGCGTCTTTTCGGATGGGATGGACCTGGTTGATGATTATCACGGTGGCTTTGACATCCTGCTTATGGATATCAAGATGAAGCATTTAGATGGGATGAAAGCGGCAAGAAAGATCCGCAGTATGGATCAGGCAGTCGTCATTATCTTTATCACGACTATGGCGCAGTACGCGGTAGCGGGCTATGAAGTGGATGCTCTGGATTTTATCTTAAAGCCGATCGATTACGGCAGATTTGAGCCAAAACTTACCAAGGCGATCGGCGTGGTGGAAAAGCAGGGCAAAAAGAAATATGTCATGCTACAAAAGGACGGACGCAAGGAAAAGGTGTCCTCGGATGATATTTTGTATATCGAAGTTCGCAATCACAATGTCTATTATGTGACCGCCCACGAGAACTATACCATGCGTTCTTCCATGGCAGAAGCGGAAAAGGAGTTCGCAGACTATCATTTCAGCCGTTGCAACCAGGCGTATCTGGTCAACCTAAAAAATGTGATCAGTGTAGATAAGGATGATGTGCAGGTCGGCACCTATCATCTGCCTTTTTCCAGATCCAGAAAAAAGCCTTTCTTACAGGAACTCAGTCAGTTTTTGGAAGCCGGTTATGATAGGTAAGGAGGATTCATGTTAGCATTTCTACATCAATTTATTTTTCCAATGGAATTGTTTCTGGCAATCCTGATCTATGTACTGCCGCTGCGAATCAGAAAGGGTGGAGGCTGGCGCTGTCTTTTGACTGGTCTCGTACTTTTGATCGTTGAGGCGGTCTGGATGCAGTTTTTCCCACAACTGGCTGGCCTTATTCCGATCCCGGGACACGGAGATCTGGCGGCATTGACCTCTTTGTTTGTATATGTCCTGCTCTACGCTGTCCTGCTCGTGGCAATGTTGCTGGCAATCCTTTTTTGCTATGAAGTGACGCTCAAGGAAGCGGTCTTGTGTATCATGATGGGCTATGCGACCGAGCATGTGGCATATTGCATCCGCCTTCTGGTCAACAGTGCGACCCATAGCCAGATCGCGGAAAGCCCCCACCTTTGTTATCTGCTTATTCATCTGGGAGCTTATGTCTTTTTTTACTTCTTCTTCGCCAAGAAGATGGTGCAAAATCATCACTATGAGACAGATGCCATCACTTCGCTTTGGATGACTCTGGTTACGCTCTTTATCGTGCTTCTGATGAGTCTGGCCTCCTCTTTCTGGGGATTTCGGACGTTGCACGGGATCTATGGATTGGTCTGCTGTCTCTTTGTCATGATCAACCAGCGAAACTATATGGGACAGTGGCATCTGCAAAAAGAGATGTCGGCGCAGGAACAACTCTTTATGATGAATAAGGCGCAGTATGAACTCTCCAAGGAGAACATCGAACTGATCAACCATAAATGCCATGACCTGAAACACCAGATCGCAGGACTCCGCAATATCACGGATTCCGAGGAGCGTAGGCAGGTCGTAGACTCCATCGAGAAATCTGTTATGATCTATGACTCCATCCTACATACCGGCAATCCTATCCTCGATACCGTCCTGACGGAAAAGAGTCTGGTCTGTCAGGAAAACGGCATCCGCATGCATGGGATCATCGATGGCAAACTCCTCTTTTTTATGGATGCCATAGACATATACACCCTCTTTGGCAATGCTCTGGACAATGCTATTGAGGCGAACCGCAAGGTGGAGGAAGAAAAGCGCTGTATCAGTATTCTGATCCATGAAAAGGTCAATCTGATCTTTATCCAGATCGAAAACCCATACAGCGAGGCACTGCACTTTAAGCATGGTCTGCCCCAGACCAGCAAGGAAGATAAGGATTATCACGGCTTTGGCATGGAGAGTATCCGCACCATGGCGGAAAAGTACGGAGGCTTTCTAACCTTAGAGACCGGACAGGATATTTTTGTGCTGCGTATTACGATTCCACAGAGCCGATGAACCGATTACGACGCAAAAGTGACAGAACAGGACACAGTTTGTTCATAAATATAGAAGATATGCTAACCTCTTTTTTACAAAGATGCAAAGTAGCCTTATGTGCACTGTTGCAAATGTAAGAAGGAGGTTTTGTTATGCGAAAAAAAGAAAAGAAGCAGCCAACAAGAAAAAGCAAAATCATTAAGACAGTCATTTCTGTTCTGTTGATTATTGTCATGGTCGCAGCGATCGTGGCTGCCAACACTCTTTTGACGGACAACAATCGTATGGTAAATGCCATGATGGGGGCGAATGACTCTGTGATTGACAACTCTGGCGTAGATACCAAGGGATTAGATTTGGACTACAATAAGAGTGATTATTCGAAAGACAAGATAGGAGAGGCTGAGGATGCACTGGCAGAGCAAATTGCGGATGAGGGAATTGTTTTGCTGAAAAATGAGGGAAATGCGCTTCCACTTTCCAAAGATACGCCAATCAGTTTCTTTAGCAGAAATGCGGTGACAGTAGCAACGCATGCAGGAATACTGGGCTATGGCAGTGGAACATTAAAAGAAGATTTTGAAGCAGATGGGTATACCGTAAATAAGACGCTTTGGAAGTTTTATGACAAGGGCGAGGGATCTTCTTATGGACTGGGCTCAGGATCTATCAGTTTTGGTAGAGAAGAAGACTTTGCCATCAATGAGTGTCCATTGGAAAAAATCACGGCAGACGACAAGGTGGTAGACAGCCTTTCCGGTACGACCGCAGTCTATGTTTTAAAGAGAGTGGCTGGTGAAGGACGTGATATGCCGCGTTCTATGTATAATCATACAGACAAGGCAGAGGATCAGACGAAGTCTTATCTGGAGCCGGATTCCGTAGAGTTGGAGATCTTATCTTACTTAAATGATAACTTCGACAATGTCGTATTGGTTGTCAATTCCAATGCTGCTTTAGAGTTGGATTGGGTGAAAGATTATGCCAATATCAAATCGGTTGTTTTGGCACCAAGTGGTCTTTCTTCTTTGCCAAAGATTTTAAGTGGAGAAGTAAATCCGTCCGGTAGAACGGTAGATACATTTGCGGCAGATGCGTTGGCATCTCCGGCTGCACAGAACTTTGGCGATTATCAATATTATGATGAAAATGGCGATGCAACCAAATATAACTATGTAAGTTATGAAGAAGGTGTCTATGTTGGTTATCGTTATTATGAGACACGTTATGAAGATGTGGTATTAGGACAGGGCAATGCGGGAGATTATGACTATGCTTCTGAAGTGTGCTATCCATTGGGTTATGGACTTTCTTACACGACGTTCTCTTGGAGCGCACCACAGATCACATGGAAAGATGGCAGCGCAACCGCTACCGTGGAAGTGACCAATACAGGATCTGTAGCTGGAAAAGATGTCGTAGAACTTTACGCACAAAGCCCATATACCGATTATGACAAGGAAAATGGTGTGGAGAAGCCGTCCGTAGAACTTTTGGCATACGCAAAGACATCTGTCTTAGAGCCGGGAGCATCGGAGATTGTTACCATGACCTTTGATGAAGAGCAGTTCAAGGCATATGATGCCAATGGGGCAAAGACTTATATCTTAGATGCAGGCACATACTACATTACTGCTGCAAAAGATGCACATGAAGCCATCAACAATATTTTGACAGCAAAGGGAAAGACAACCGCAGATGGCATGACAGCATCAGGGGATGCTGCTATGGTAACTACTTATGAGCCAAAGAATGCAGACACCGATTTGACAACCTATGCTAAGGATACCTACAGTGGTGCAGAGATTACCAACCAATTGGATGATGCCAAAGGCGATGTGGTCTATCTGACCAGAAATGACTGGATGGGTACTTTTCCAACCCATGATGGGGAACCGACCGATGAGATCAGTACCTGGGGCAATGAGATCAATGGCAGTGACAAAGACGGCAATCCTGCATCTTATGTCTACAGCAAGACCATTGACGCAGATGGCTTAAAGGCATTAGATTCCTTTGATTCCGGTTCGCCGGTTGATGCATCCAAATTTGATGATGAGATTGTTTATGGAAAGAAAAATGATCTTACTTTGATCCAGATGCGTGGACTTGATTTTGATGATCCGCAGTGGGATGACCTTTTAGATGAATTGACATATGAAGATTACTACAATACGATTGCACTTTCCGGATATGGTATAGAATATATTGATTCTATTGATATGCCATTCTGCACGGATGCGGATACGGCAAACGGCTTGATTTATGGCGGAACCGGAAAATATTATCCAAACTCTATGACATTGGCACAGACCTGGAATCAGGATCTGGCAAAAGAGATGGGAACCATGATTGGTAATGAAGCGATCATCGGTGGAATGGACGGCTGGTACGCACCATCTATGAATATCCATCGTACACCTTTCTCAGGACGTAATGGAGAATACTATTCCGAGGACCCATATCTCTCCGGAGCTGTAGCTTCTAATCAGGTTTATGGCGCTGCAACCAAAGGCGTTTATGCATATATCAAGCATTTTGCCTTTAATGATCAGGAAGATCACCGAGGCGACTGTGACGGACAGTACGGACTTGCAACATGGCTCAATGAGCAGTCTGCAAGAGAAATTTATCTCAAGCCATTTGAAATGTGCATGAAACTGGGAGATGTGACATTAAATTATCTGGAGCAAAAGAGTGACGGCACTTATGAAAATGCAACAAGACAGATCCGGGCGTGTCAGGCGGTTATGACAGCGTTTAACCGTATCGGTTATACCTGGACTGGTGGAAGTTATCCTCTTTTAACAGGAATTGCAAGAAATGAGTGGGCGTTCCAGGGGATGATGATCACAGACAATGCAAACACAGGTGTATTTATGGATGGATACCAGATGATTGAAGCAGGAGGAGACCTGAAGCTGACGTATTTGGCAGATTCTGCAAGATTTGATTTTGATAAGAACGATGTGGCAACTTATCATTATGCAAGAGAAGCAATGCACCGTATCCTTTATACGGTGGCTAATTCTAAGGCAATGCTTGGTGCAATGCCGGGAACCGATTTCGTGGATGAACCTTCTGATACAGAGAAGATCACAATGGCAGTGGATATTGTATGCGGTATTCTGATCGCACTCCTGGCAGTGACGACCGTGCTTCGCTTTGTACCGAGAAGGAAAAAGCAAAAGTAACAGCATATGAAAGAATAGAGAAGGCAGGGACGATCTGTGGATCGCCCTTGTCTTTTTTTGTCGGAAACTATATAATAAAACATCATAGATAATACATAGTGAGAAGGGGCTGTATTATGGAAAAAGAACGTGTAGAAAAGACAGAAACGAAAGAGGAAAAGAAACTAACAGAGGAGAAGACTGCCAAGGTTCGCGGCAAAAAGGCTGAGAAAGCAAAGAAAAAGCCGGGCAAGTTACACAAGACCAGTATCGGTATGAAGATCTATTCTTGTATGGCGGTCATGGGGATCTCCTTTTTGGTCGTTGTTTTTGCTAATATCTCCATCCTTGGCACAGTTGAGAAGAATAACGACAAACTGGTCAACGTCTATATGGAGTTGGAGCAGGCAAAGAGCGTGACTGCAGAGTCATATCAGCAGACGGCAAAGTACGCAGAGTCCTGTGTCAACCGTCCAAAGGATGTCAACTTCTCCGGACTGGAATCAGCGATCCAGACCGTGCGTGACAATATGGATACGACCAAGAAATGTGTCAAGAAGACAGGAGACAAGAACTTGATCTCCCGCGTGGATGCATGGGAAGTCAAGATGGAAGATTTCCTGGATTCCGCAGAGTTGATCCTGACCAAGTGTCAGCAGGGGGATATCGAGGCGGCTTCCAATACTTTGTCTGCCCTGGGTGGACCATATACTTATGTGCAGATCGCACAGGGTGACTTCGAGGAATTATTTAACAGTGAATTAGCCAATATCGAAAGGACCAATACACAGGCGATCAGCCGTATCCGTCAGATCAACTATATCTGCTCCGGTGTGGTTGTATTTATCATCCTCGTTATGGTTCTGATCGTTTATAAGACCATCGTTCGTCCGACCAAGAAGTCCGGTGAGCAGATCCGTCAGATCTCTGATAAGATCTCCAAGAACGAGGGTGATCTGACCGAGCGTATCATGGTGCGTTACGGTGATGAAGTCGGTCAGATGGCAATGGGCATGAACGGATTTTTGGATCAGTTGCAGAATGTTATGCAAAACCTCAAGTCTGAGGCAGACAATATGACATCTTCTGCACAGGCTGTTCTGGATTCTGTAGATTCTTCCACAGCCAATGCAGACAATGTATCTGCCGCTATGCAGCAGATGGCGGCCAGCATGGAGGAGATCGCTGCAACACTTAGTACCATCACTTCCGGTAGTGATGCTATCCTTGCAGAAGTACAGAACATGGTAGACAGTGCCAGCGGCGGTGTCGATCTGGTACATGAGATCAAAGACAGAGCACAGAATCTGCATGCAGAGACAATCTCAGGCAAGAACGAGACCAGCGGACGTATCGTAGAGATCCGTGGCATGGTAGAAGATGCCGTGGAGGAGAGCCGCAGTGCAGAAAAGATCACAGAACTGACCGGCGAGATCTTAGATATTGCCAGCCAGACCAACTTACTCGCTTTGAATGCATCCATTGAGGCTGCAAGAGCAGGCGAGGCAGGCAAGGGATTTGCCGTTGTTGCGGATGAGATCCGTCAACTTGCAGACAGCAGCCGTGAGACTGCCAACAACATTCAGGAGATTTCCAAACTGGTTATCGGTTCCGTTGAGAAACTGGCATCCAATTCACAGAATATGCTTGCCTTTATCGACGAAAAAGTTATGCAGGACTACGATGGATTTGTTAAGGTTGTGGAGCAGTACGAGGCAGATGCAGACAGCATCAATGAAGTATTGGGACAGTTCGCAGCCAAGACAGACGAGATCCGCAATACCGTTGAGGATATGAACAATGGTATCAACGATATCTCTACTGCCATTGATGAGAACGCACAGGATGTGACAGGTGTTGCACAGAATGCCGTATCTTTGGTAGAGGCTATGAACAAGATCCAGGCAGAAACAGAAAACAATCAGGCGATTTCCCAGCAGTTGAATGAGCAGGTAAACCGCTTCAAGAGAGTATAATGGAAAAGAATTACAAATTAAAGATCAGTTATGACGGTTCGCGTTATTTCGGCTGGGAACACCAGCCGGATCGCGAAACCATCCAAGGAAAAATAGAGACAGTCCTTGCCCGTATGGTGGATAAGGACATGGTAGACGTGATTGGCGCGGGGCGTACAGATGCAGGTGTACATGCCCGCGCCATGATTGCTAATGTGCATCTGGATACGCAGATGTCACCGGAAGAGATCCGTGATTATGCCAACCGTTATCTGCCGGACGATATTGCCATATTGGAAGTGCGGGAGGCGGCTGACCGCTTCCATGCCAGGTATAAGGCAGTGGGAAAGACTTACCAGTACACCTGTTTTGACGGTCCGATCAAACCGGTCTTTGACCGCAAGTATTATACGCCACTGGATCAGGAACTGGACGTGGAAGCAATGCAGGAAGCGGCGCATTTTCTGGAAGGCAAACACGATTACAAGAGTTTTTGCGGCAACAGCCGTATGAAAAAGTCGACCGTCCGTATCGTAGACACGATCACCGTGCGCCGGCGTAAGGGATATGTTTATCTGACCTTCCATGGCACCGGCTTTTTACAGAATATGGTGCGTATCATGTCAGGAACGTTGATCGAAGTCGGTCTGGGGCGAAAGAGACCGGAAGAGGTCGGGGAGATTTTGGAGGCATGCGACCGTAAGGTGGCAGGTCCGACAGCACCGGCAAAGGGGCTTTGCCTCTTGAAGGTGGACTATTAAAGGAGAGCAGAATGAAGGATGAGTGAAGGTTTTTCAGACCTTCGCTCTTTTTTTGCCCTGTTTTTTGTATAGAATGTCGGAAATTATGGATAATATACAAAAACGATATGGAAAATTTGTTGAAGTTTATGACTGAAAATGATTGAAAATGACGGAATATGATTGTATAATACGAACATCAAATGAATGATTTTGAATGAAGTTGAACGGAAGTGAATTTATGTTAGCAGAAGAAAGATTTGCAAGAATATTGTCCATACTAGAAGAAAGCGATTCTGTGACGGTCGCAGAATTGATGGAACGTCTGGATGCGTCAGAGTCGACCATCCGCCGTGACCTCAACAGTCTGGATGCCAGAGGACAACTCATCAAGGTGCATGGCGGTGCCATGATGAAGGACGTTGCTTCTTACCGGACGCAGGATGATGACGTCCAGTTACGCAAGGAGCGCAACGTAGAGCAGAAAGTAGCGATCGCCCGCTATGCGGCGCATTTGATCTCTGATTATGATGTGGTCTATCTGGATGCAGGCACGACGACAGAGTTGATGATCGATCCCATGCTCAACCGCAATGCCATGTATGTGACCAATGCCATCGGTCATGCGAGAAAACTGGCAGCCTTAGGCTGTACCGTCTATCTTCTGGGCGGTGAGTTCAAGGGAACGACGGATGCCATCGTCGGTGAGGAGGCAGTGCTTTCCATCGCTAAATACAATTTTACCAAGGGCTTTTTCGGAACCAATGGCGTGACGGTAGAACAGGGATTTACCACACCGGAGGTCAAAGAGGCTTTGATCAAGCGCAGAGCACTGGCACAGACCAAGGATGCCTACATCTTAGCAGATGCCAGCAAGTTTGGAGAGATATCCACCGTGACTTTTGGGGACTTTGCGGATGCAACCGTTTTAACGGATCAGATAAACAAAAAGTATAGAGATTTTTCAAATATTAAGGAGGTGGGAGAATGATCTATACAGTGACCTTTAATCCTTCTTTGGATTATATCGTGTCAGTGGATGATTTTATGCTGGGGCGTGTCAATCGTACCAGGACGGAGATCATTTATCCGGGAGGCAAGGGGATCAATGTTTCCATGGTGCTGAAAAATCTGGGGCATGATAGTCACGCACTTGGCTTCATGGCAGGATTTACCGGACAGGAGATCGTCAGACTCTTGGATGAATGGGGCGTACAGTCAGATTTCATCCGGGTAGAGCAAGGGATTTCCCGTATCAACGTCAAACTCCGTTCCAATGAGGAATCCGAGATCAACGGACAGGGACCTGCGATCGCCGAGGAACATATCAGACAGTTGTATCAACAGTTGGATCGTTTGGAGGACGGCGATGTCTTAGTGCTCGCCGGAAGCATACCGGATGTCATGCCGGATGACATCTATATGGATATCATGAAGCACTTATCTTCCAAGAAGTTGCATATCATTGTGGATGCGACCAGAGATCTGCTGGTAAATGTATTGCCTTATCACCCATTTTTGATCAAGCCAAATAACCACGAACTTGGTGAGGTCTTTGGCGTGGAATTGGAGGATAAGGAAGAAGTCTTTACCTATGCCGCAAAGTTACAGGAGCGTGGGGCACGCAATGTCCTGGTTTCTATGGCAGGGGACGGAGCAGTCCTTTTGACAGAGGATGGACAGAGATTTGAAAGTATGCCGCCGAAGGGCAAGGTCGTCAATTCGGTCGGTGCCGGGGATTCCATGGTAGCGGGATTCCTCGCAGGATATATGGAAGAACATGATTATGCCAAAGCATTTTATATGGGACTGTGTGCGGGAAGCGCATCCGCATTCTCAGAGGAACTGGCAACCAGGGACGAAGTCCTCGCTTTGATGCATAGTATCGGGAGGTAATGTGTCAAACATTATTTTATAGGAAAGGTAAAAGGAGGAATCACACATGAAAGTGAGAGATTTGCTTGGTGTAGAAAGCATTCAGTTGCAGGGGACACCAACAGGCAAGGAAGATGCCATCAGACAGATGGTAGACTTGATGTGCAAACGCGGCAACATCGCGGATCCGGACGCTTATCTGCAGGGGGTTTTTGCAAGAGAAGAAGAAGGAACGACAGGTATCGGAGAGGGGATTGCAATCCCACATTGTAAGTCGGATGCAGTATCGGCACCGGGGCTGGCAGCCATGGTCGTGCCACAGGGCGTAGAATACGATGCACTTGACGGAGAACCGGTGCATATCATCTTTTTGATCGCAGCACCAAATACAGAAGACAATGTGCATTTGGAGGTACTTAGTCGCTTGTCCGTCCTTTTGATGGATGAGCAGTTTACAAAGGATCTGATGCAGGCAAAGAGCCCGGAGGACTTTTTGCATGTGATCGATCTGGCTGAGGCGGACAAGGAAGAAAAAGAGGAAGCCAAGGCAGAGGCAGAAAAAGCAGAGGTCGGAGAGGAGACTTTTGTGGTTGCGGTTACCGGATGTCCTACCGGAATCGCACATACTTATATGGCAGCAGAAGCCTTAGAAAAGGCAGCAGCCGCAGCAGGATGCCGGATCAAGGTAGAGACCAGAGGATCCGGAGGAGCCAAGAATGTAATTACGGATGCAGAGATCGCCTCTGCAAAGGCAGTTATCGTTGCCGCAGATACCAAGGTGCCAATGGATCGTTTTGATGGAAAAGCATTGATCGAGTGTAAGGTGGCAGATGGCATCAGCAAGGCAGCAGAACTGGTTGACCGTGCTATGAGAGGGGATGCTAAGGCATACCATGCAAGGGCCGCTAAGAAAGAGAGCAAGGTCGAGACAGGAAAGACAGACAGCGTAGGACATCAGATCTATACACATCTGATGAATGGGGTATCGCACATGCTTCCGTTCGTTATCGGTGGCGGTATCTTAACAGCGATCGCCTTTTTGATCGATACTTTGATGGGCTATGGTGCGATCGGTGGCGGAAGTTTCGGTTCCTGCACACCGGTATCCGCATTCTTTAAATATGTAGGTGGTCTTGCTATGGGACTTATGGTTCCGGTACTTGCGGGCTACATTGCTTATTCCATCGCAGACCGTCCGGGTCTTGCGGTTGGTTTTACCGGAGGCCTTCTGGCATCCAATGGTAATGCTCTCTTTACCGATTATGATTGGGGCAATCTGTCCGGCTTTAGCGATTTTGTTGGACGCTTTGCTTTCCAGGGAGAGCATGGCGGTACGACCGTTTCCGGTTTCTTAGGCGGTATTCTGGTAGGTTTCCTTGCAGGATACATTATCTTGGGACTCAAGAAACTGTGCGAGAAACTGCCGGATTCTTTGGAAGGCATCAAGCCGACCCTGATCTATCCGGTCGTAGGTATGTTTATCGTGAGTGTCCTCATGTGCTTTATCTTTAACCCGATCATCGGATTGATCAACACCGGACTCTCTACCATGCTGACAGCCCTGGCAAAGGCAGGACTGATCACCTTACTGGGATGTCTCTTGGGAGCCATGATGGCGATCGATATGGGAGGCCCGATCAACAAGGCAGCCTATGTCTTTGGCACAGGAATGCTTGCAACGGCATCTGATCTGATGGCAAGCGGCGCACAGTCAACAGACCCGGCAGTCCAGGCATGCTACATTGCAATGGCCTCCATCATGGTCGGTGGTATGGTGCCACCAATCGGTATTGCCCTTGCCTGTCATTTCTTCCCAAAGAAGTTTACCGAGGCAGAGCGTGCGTCTAAGGTTTCCAACCTTGTTATGGGATGTTCTTTCATCACAGAAGGTGCCATTCCATTTGCAGCAAGTGACCCGGCACATGTGATCCCATGTACTCTGGTTGGTGCAGGTGTCGCAGGCGGACTCAGTGCATTCTTTGGATGTACCCTGATGGCTCCTCACGGCGGTATCTTCGTATTTGCAACCGTTGGCAAGCCTTTGCTTTACATCCTTTCATGGATCATTGGTTCCATTGTTACGACCGTCATGCTTGGTTTTATCAAGAAGGACGCACAGGAAGTTTAAAAAGGAATATAGATGGGCGGAAGCAGAAAAGCAGTATGCTTCCGCTGCATCTAAAATATAAAAAGAAAGATCATTAGGAGGAAAATATCATGAAAGAAATCACATACACGATCACAGATCCGGAAGGAATCCATGCAAGACCGGCAGGTGTCTTAGTAAAAGAGGCAGCAAAGTTTACAAGCAAGGTTATCATCGCAAAGGATGGAAAAGAAGTGGATGCCAAGAGAATCTTAGGCCTTATGGGACTTGGTGTAAAATGTGGACAGGAAATCGTTTTAAAGACCGAGGGCGAGGATGAGGACGCAGCCATCGAAGCACTTGGCAAGTTTTTGGAAGAAAATCTGTAAGACAGGATAGCGGGTAAGCGCTCGTAGTAGTTTAGCACAGTAACGAAGAGAGGGCGATGAATATGAAATTAGAAGGTAAAAGCGTTTTTAGCGGAATAGCAATCGGAAAGTGCAAGATCTTTGGAAAGAAGGATCAGGTCGTAAAACGTAGCAAGGTCACAGATACGGATCTGGAGATCAAGCGTTTTACCCAGGCAAAGGAGCAGGCAAAGAGCCAGTTGGCAGCCCTTTACGAAAAGGCATTAAAAGAAGTGGGCGAGGCAAATGCCGCCATTTTTGAAGTGCATCAGATGATGCTGGATGATCTGGATTATGTGGAGTCTATCACCAATATGATCTCATCCCAGGGCATCAATGCAGAGTATGCCGTGGCAACGACAGGCGATAATTTTGCCGAAATGTTTGCAGCCATGGATGATGATTATATGAGAGAGCGGGCAGCAGATGTCAAAGATATTTCCAATCGCGTCATCCATATCTTGCAGGGCGGCAGTGAGCAGGCAGGACTGGGAGACCAGCCGGTCATCGTTTTGGCAGATGATCTGGCACCAAGTGAGACCGTGCAACTGGACAAGTCCAAGGTGCTTTCCTTTGTGACCCGTCATGGATCCACCAATTCGCATACAGCGATCCTGGCGAGAACCATGAATATTCCGGCGCTTATTGGAGTAGATTATCCTGAGGATGCAGAAGGTCATATGGCTGTCGTGGATGGCAGAAACGGTGTCTTTCTATTGGATCCGACGGAGGAAGAATTGACAAAGTATGAGGCACTTCGCCAGGAAGAAGTAGAAAAAGCAAGACTTTTACAGGAATTAAAGGGCAAAGAGAATGTCACGAAAGCCGGCAGGAAGATCGCCCTTTATGCAAATATCGGTGGTGTTGGCGATGTGGCAAGTGTACTTGCTAATGATGCCGGCGGTATCGGACTTTTCCGCAGTGAGTTTTTGTATCTGGAAACAGAGGATTATCCGAGCGAGGAACAGCAGTTTAAGGCGTACCGGACAGTCGCAGAGAACATGGCTGGCAAAAAGGTCATTATCCGAACCCTTGACATCGGTGCGGATAAGCAGGTAGATTATTTTGGACTGGAACATGAGGAAAACCCGGCGATGGGATATCGTGCCATCCGTATCTGTCTGGATCGCAAGGAGATCTTTAAGACGCAGTTGCGCGCGATTTACCGTGCATCTTATTATGGCAATATTTCCATCATGTTTCCTATGATCATCTCTGTGGATGAAGTCAAGGCTGCCAAAGAGATGTGTGCGACCGTGCAGGAGGAGTTAAAGAGTGAGGGCATTCCGTATGGAAAGGTGGAACTCGGTATTATGATCGAGACACCTGCGGCGGTCATGATCTCGGATCTTCTGGCAAAGGAAGTTGACTTCTTTTCGGTTGGAACCAATGACTTGACCCAGTACACACTGGCGATCGACCGTCAGAACCCGAAACTGGATAATATCTATGATGCACATCATCTGGCAATCCTTCGGATGTTGCAGATGATCATTGATAATGGACATAAGGAAGGCTGCTGGGTCGGCATCTGCGGCGAACTTGGTGCAGATGTGACTCTCACAGACACATTCATTAAAATGGGCATTGATGAACTTTCGGTCAGCCCGTCTATGATCTTAAAGGTCAGAGAACAGATCCGAAATAGCGATGCCAAATAATTTGATAAGCAGATGGCGGATGTTTGTTATGCTATCCGGACATTCGTCTGACTTTTGCCCCGTCGTCCCTGACTGCGCTGTGGGATGACGGTATATAGAAACCACCTTTGTAAGACAGAGGTGGTTTTTTTTCTTGCCTGCCTGTGGTAAGATAGGAACGTGAAGAAAGAAGGTAAACAAAAGATGAAATACGATATTGTTTTATTTGATTTGGATGGAACGCTTTTGAATACATTGGAAGACTTGGCGGACAGCGTGAATTACGTGATGATGCAGATGGGATATCCGGTGCATCCGTTGGAGAGTATTCGGCAGTTTGTTGGAAATGGTATCCGCATCCTCATGGTCAAGGCAACCCCACAGGGAGAGGAAAATCCACGTTTTGAAGAAGCCTTTGCCATGTTTAAAGCTTATTATCTGACCCATAATCAGATCAAGACCAGACCTTATGATGGTGTGATGGAACTTTTGCACGATTATGAGGAGCAGGATATGCCTATGGCGATCGTGACCAACAAAAATCAGGAGTCTGTAGATGTGCTGGTGCGTGATGTTTTCAAGAACCATGTGCGTGTTGCGGTGGGCGATGACGGTATCCGTCCAAGAAAACCGGCAGCAGCCCCGGTGGAAGAAGCACTGCGCAGACTGCGTCAGGTCTACGCCGACCGGTCATGGGCGCGCATGGGCGTAGAGGATGCCTTATCCGAGGAAGACTGGCTGGAATGGATCAAGCCGCACGTCCTGTATGTAGGTGATTCGGATGTGGATGCAGCGACAGCAGAAAACTCCGGTGTGGATTGTGCCCTGTGTGCATGGGGATTTCGCGAGGAATCTCTGCTTGAGACCCTGCCACATGTGGTCTTGTTACATAAACCATTAGAATTAGAAGCATTTGTGAGAGGTTAAATATGGGTTTAAAAAAGGCATATTGCCGTGTATATCAATGGATTTATAATATTGGAATGAAAGTGGTCAAATGGAAGGAACCAGAGCGCTTGGAGGGCGTGGATAGTTTTCACAGTATCCCGGAGATCTTGGAGCAAGCAGGTGTCTGGGCACCTATGATCGTCACCGGACCCCGCATTGGCAAGACCGGATTTTTGAAAGATCTCTACAATGATCTCTCCGAGCGATCGGTCATCTATGATCAGGTGCATCCTGATCCGACGATCTCACAGATCGAGGAAATGTACCAGATCTATCAAGACCATGACTGTGACAGCATCATTGCGATTGGCGGTGGTTCCAACATGGATGCGGCAAAGGCACTGGCGGCGCGTGTTGCCCGCCCGGATAAGTCTTTGCAGGACATGAAGGGACAATTAAAGGTCGGCCGGCAGGTTCCTTTTTTTGTCGCTGTTCCAACCACAGCCGGAACCGGTTCGGAGACGACCATTGCAGCAGTTGTGACGGATGATGCCGAGAACCACAAGTATGCCATCAATGATCCGGTATTGGTGCCGGATTATGCCGTGATGGATCCAAGTCTTACCGTATCCCTGCCTGCAGATATTACGGCAGCGACCGGTATGGACGCGCTGACGCATGCGGTGGAAGCCTATCTGAGTTGGACTTACCGCACGGAAGAGACTATCGAATATTGCGAAGAGGCGGTCACGGCGATCATGGAATTTTTGCCGGAAGCCTACGAACAGGGAGATTCTCTGGAAGCCAGGGAAGAAATGCTGATCGCATCCTTTAAGGCGGGGGCAGCCTTTACACGAGCCTGCGTCGGAAATGTGCATGCCATTGCGCATACGATCGGAGGGCTTTATCATGTGCCGCATGGTCTGGCGAACGCGGTGGTTCTGCCGATCGTCTTAGAAGACTACGGATCGGCGGTCTATGGAAAATTAGCGCGCCTTGCAACCCTTTCACAGGTGGCTTGCGAAGGAAGCGAGGCAGAACGTGCCAAAGAATTTATCAGACATATCAGACAAATGAATGAACACATGGGTATCCCGGAGCATCTGCCGCAGATCCGCGAGGAAGATATTGCACAGATGGCAGAGTGGGCAGATCAGGAAGCCAATCCCCTCTATCCGGTGCCTGTGATTTACGATAAAAAGCATTTTGAGGAAGTGATCCGAAAAGTTGCTGGAAAGTAGGAGGTAGACAGAATTGATAAACATTTACAGAACGGACAACCGTATCATCTCCGAAATAGATCAGTTCGATACCGGTGCATGGGTAAAACTTACCGCACCGTCACTGGAAGAATGTGCAGAGATCAGTGATCGTTTTCATATGGATATCGCAGATGTGCGGGCGGCCCTCGATGATGAGGAGAGTTCCCGTATCAATCTGGAAGATGAATATACACTTATTCTGGTGGATATCCCATCAGCAGAAATGCGTAACAACCGCCATTCCTATACCACAATCCCGCTGGGGATCTTGATTGCAGAAGATGTGGTGATCACGGTATGTGCGGAGGAGACTGCCGTACTGCGTTCCTTTGTGGAACAACGTGTGCGCGATTTCTCCACCAAAAAACAGATGCGTTTTACCTATCAGATCTTATACAATGCCTGCATGGTCTATCAGAGCCTGCTGCGCAGTATTGACAGAAAGCGTACTGAGATCGAGGAAAGAATCGATCAGAATACCGAGGATGTTGACTTGATCGACCTGCACGAATTGGAATCCAATCTGGTCTACTTTGCTACGTCACTGCGTGCAAATGGTGTGGTGTTGGATCGTTTGACACGTTATGGGAGGCTCCGTCAGTATTCGGAGGATCAGGAACTATTAGAGGATGTGATCATTGAGAACAGACAGGCGATCGAGATGACACAGATCTATCGTGACATCATCAATGGTACCAGAGAACTGATGTCGACGGTCATCAACAATCGCCTGAATAATGTAATGAAATATCTGGCAGCGATCACGATCGTTATGTCCATCCCGACGATCATATCGGGACTCTGGGGCATGAACGTCGGTGGCAAATGGATGCCGTTTTCGTCCACACCGCATGGTTTCGCGATCATCTGTGTGATAACGCTGCTGCTTTGCATCGTGGTTATGCTTTGGCTTCGGAAGAAAAAGATGCTTTAGCCTGAGCAAACTCGTCTGTGATCTGACGAAAGACCTGCATGATACGAGGATCAAAAGAAGTGCCGTCTTCATCTAAGAGAATGGAGACGGCTTTTTCATGCGAAAAAGCGTCTTTGTAACTGCGCTGGCTGGTCAGAGCATCGTAGACATCCGCGACAGCCAGAATACGTGCGCTGAGGGGTATATCTTCGCCGGCAAGTCCTTTTGGATAGCCGGATCCGTCCCATTTCTCGTGATGGTAATATGCCATGTCTCTGGCATCGCTTAAGAAACTGTCCTCGCCAACGATCTCAACCGCATGGGTAAGCGCCTGACCGCCAAAGGTGGAGTGTTGGCGCATAAATTCCATTTCCTCCGGGCTGAGACGTGAAGGCTTTAAAAGGGTGTTGTCGGAAATACCGACCTTGCCCAGGTCATGCAGTGGAGCACCGCGAAGCAATCTTACCTTGTAGTCCGGTGTGATCGCATCCGGGAAGGTATGTGCCTTGTCTAAGGCATTCAAGAGTATCTCGAAATATTTTGCCGTGCGTCTGACGTGGGAGCCGGTCATACCGTCACGGATTTCCAACAGGTCATTTAAACTGGCGACCAGTGCCGTCTCTACGCGTGCGACCTGCTCTGTCTTTTGCATGATGATCTCTTCCAGGTGATCCTGATAATGTGCCAGATCCAACTGGGTGCGGATACGCATGCGCATGATCTGGGGCTGCAAGGGCTTATGGATGTAATCGACTGCGCCCAGTTCCAGTCCGTGGATCTCATCGGCAACATTGTCCTGTGCTGTCAAGAAAATGATAGGTGTGTCCTCGGTCTGTGGCAGGGAACGGATGGCTTTCAATGTCTCGAAACCGTCCACTTCCGGCATTTGGATATCGAGCAGGATGATGTCTGGTGTATGTTTTTCTAAATAACGAAGAGCCATTTTGCAGGAATTGGCTGTGACGACATTGTAGTAGTCATCCAGTGCTTCCTTGGCGGTGCGCAGGTTGATGCCGCTATCATCTATGATTAAAACTGTTTCCATACTGTCAAACTCCTTGTGGTGTTTATAATGAGGTCGGAAGATCCTGACCGGCAAATCTGCCGCTGGCTCCGCAAGGGAGGGTAAGTCCGTTGCAGGAAACAGGAAGACCGATTTCTTCTGCGGCTACACTTCCCGGATAGCCTTTTAAGGCGGTTGAAATCATATAGTGCAGTACAGCAGGCTGCAAGCCTGTGGTGTATGAGTTTACAAGGAAGAAAAGTG